>BNJV01003066.1_pt1 | contig 117098 bp, 106 predicted proteins | sample 8540591 | NCBI WGS metagenome assembly BNJV01 (sample SAMD00202457, study PRJDB9452) | human saliva metagenome | host: Homo sapiens
GGAACTCTTGTGCTGCCGCGTCTGTGGGTGCTTGTGGGTGCGCCCGCGCGTGTTGCCCTGGGATGTCTTCGGGGCGCGTGCGGAGGCGGGGCGTGTGGTCGGCGCGGCACTGTGCATACCCTTAGTTTAGTGATAGTCACCTGGCAGACTCAAGACCCGGGGCGCGATGAGACAGGCGCGAAGCGGTGCCCTCATCGGTGAGGGGCAGTGTGTGCGCTCAGGTCTGGAATGACGAGGCCGTGGCTGGGCCGGGTGCCGCCCGCACTAACAGGTCGGGCAGCGGGCGACATACGCGAGGGAGGGATGACCCATTGGGTCATCCCTCCCTCACACGCCTGACGACGTTAGCGGTGTCACTTGTTGAGGCCGTTGCTGATGCCGCACAGGGAGGCGAGCGCGTTCGCCTTCGTGGAGGCATCGCTCACGGCGGCGGAGTATTCCGTGTCGCCGCTCATTGCGCCGGCGGGATCCATGTCCTTGAGCTTGTCCAGGGACTCCACGTAGGGATCAAGAACGTCCTTGACCTCCTTGTTGCTGACCTTCTTGGCGGCTTCCCTGAAGGTATCGGCAGTCTTGGCCATCTGATCCTTCAGCGCCTGCGGGTCCGTCAGTGCCGCGCTGGAGGCAGAGAAGTCCTCGACGACCTTGGTGGCAGCGCCCTGGACCTCCTTGCAGGCGTCGGCCTTGGACTGAGATCCACAGGCGGCCATGCCGAGGGGAAGCAGGGTGACGAGAAGGGCTGCAGCGATGCGACGCTTCATGGGAATACTCCTTGATGTGATGTGGGTTGAAGCAGTGACAGCTTACCGCGTTTCAAAAAAGCAGGTGATGCTGCGTGCGTCTACTGACTGCTAGTTATTGAAATCCCAATGCAGGTTGCAGGCCTCGGATTGTCCCTCCCGATAGACTCAACGGCGTCGTCATTGGCGCGTCAGCTTCAATGTCCCATCCGAAGCCGCACAGGTCGCTGAGTTTCTTCCCGTGATTCTCCATGTCTGTCATGGCACTGTCGAACTCGCTGGAAGAGAACATGGTATCGCCGTCGTCGTAGAGTTCGATGATCCTCTCCATGTCAGCGATAAAGCTCTGAAAAAAACAGGCTTAACCTTCTTGTTCTTGACCTTTTTTTGAGGCCTTCTTGTAGGAAGATGTCAGGTCAGCCATCCGGTCCCTGAGGACCTTCGGATCTCTGCTGGTGGTCTGCCCTTTCTTTTCCGCCTGCTTGTTGGCGCTAGTCACAGCATTGTCGATTTCGCGACAGGCGGCCGCCTTGGATTGGGAGCCGCAGGCGGCCATGCCGAGCGGGAAGAGGAGAACAAGAGTAGCTGCGAGAATGCGCCGTTTCATGAGAGCGTTCCTAGGGGCTGTGATGACGGTACGCCGAGAGTCTATCGTCTTTCGCAGACGCGGTACAGGCCCTCTCATGCTGCGACTATCCGCCATGTCGAGGTGGTCGACAGTGCCTGGGCGTGGATAGCGAGACTGTCAGCGGAGCGTCATCGATCCCATGAGAAGCCGCACAGCTCGTTGAGCTTGTCACCGTGCTCGGTCAGATCCTGCGTGAGGGCCAGCATCTCGTCGGAATAGTAATCGAACGTTTCAGCGCCCATCGCCTCGTTGATCTTATCGAGGTCGGCAAGCACATCCTTGTACGCCGCCGACACCTCCTTGTTGGACACATTGTTGGCGGCGTCCTTGTAGATGCCCACGAAGAGATCCATCTTGCTTCTGAAATCGTCAGCGTCGGTTGCCGAATCCAGGGAATCGGACTGCTCCAGGACAGCGTTGCGGGCCTTCTCGATCTCTGCACAGGCGTCGGCTTTGGACTGGGAGCTGCAGGCGGCCATGCCGATCGGGAGGAGAAGAACGAGGGCTGCGGCTGCAAGGCGGCGCGTCATGGGTGCTCCTTGATGTGTGACGATGAACGCATGAACAGTCTATCGTCATGAAGAAGTGTGGGCCAGGGGCGCTGCCCGCACTGGGACAGGATGCGAAAGGAGGGAGCCACTGGGGCTCCTCCTCACGGTGTGGATGGTACTAGCGAGGCGTCACTTGTCCCATTTGAAACCGCAGAGATTGTTCAGCTCTTCGCCGTGCTTGGTGAGATCGTCCCTGACAGTATCGATATCAGAGGTGTTGGACAAGGACGAGTTGGTCAGCAGGTCGACGTACTTGTCGAGGTCATCGAGCACAGCCTTGTATGCCTTCTTGACCTTCTTGTTCTTGACCTTCTTCAGCGACTTCTTGTAGACGTCGGTGACCTTCTTGAAATAGTCCTTGAGAGCCTTCTCGTCGGTGTAGTCGATGTTGCCCTTCTGCGACTCGGCGAGGGCGGCGTCGCGGGCCTTCTCGATCTCCTTGCAGGCGGCAGTCTTGGACTGCGAGCTGCAGGCGGCCATGCTGAATGGGAAGACGAGGACGAGGGCAGCGGCGATGATGCGACGCTTCATGGGAGTGCTCCTATGTGTGATGACGATGGGTACGATAGAAAGTCTATCGTGTGAGAAAAATCTGTGGGATGGTCACTGGGTGATCCGTGGCACCACTCTGTGCGGTGTCGCTCAAGGGGCTGCTCGGTGGAGTCTTCCCCGAGCGAGCCTCTTACCAGCGTTGGGTTACCGGTCCCACGTGAAGCCGCAGAGGTTGTTCAGTGCCTCCCCGTGGGTGTCCATGCTGTCCTGAATGGACTCATAATCGGGTGACGTGCTCGCGTTTTTTTGTCGGTATTCAGTAGGCCAATCAGCTTGTCGAGGTCGTCGAGGACGTCTGTGAAGGCAGTCTTCACGTCCTTGTTGGTGACCTTCTGTGCGGATTCCTTGTATATGCCAGTCATCTTTGTCAGGAAATCGGCGTACTCCTGCTGGCTGGCACGGGGAGGGGTTAACCCACCTCGGGCACCCCTCCCGGCATGGTGTGCGCGTCAGCAACTGCTCACCAGTCCAAGGTAAACCCGCAGAGGTTCTTCAGTACCTTTCCGTGGTCGTCGATGTCTTGCTCATTCTGCTCGTATTCCGGCGACGTGGTAGGAGTGTCGTCCCTGTAGAAGTCAACGTGCTTGTCGAGGTCCTTGAGGACGTCGTTGAAGGCAGCCTTGACTTCCTTGTTGCTGACCTTCTTGCCAGCGTCCCTGTACATGTCCAGCAGCTTCTTCAGATGATCTGGGACTTCGTCGAAAAGGCATGTCCAGAATCGAGTGTTCGGCCGAGTACTGGTGAACGGAGGTGCGTGCCGTCGAGATTTCCTTGCAGGCGTCAGCCGTGGACTGGGACCCGCAGGCAGCCATGCTAAGCGGGAAAATGAGGACGAGAGCGGCGGCAGTAAGACGACGCTTCATGGGTGCTCCTAGATGTCGTAAGAATGGATGCACTAAAAGCTTATGACGTGGAAGAGATTTGTGTCGCAGGCCTCTACATTGTGGACGTGGTTGCCGTGTTTGCGCGGGGCCTCGGCGGCCGTGCTGATGATGGGTAGGATCGCTGCTCTCTATCGTTCCCGCCCTTTGCATCCAAGGGTTAAGGGTCAAAATGTGTGTCCGGAATCGCGGATTTTCACGGATTGACCTGTAGGTTTCCGGAAAGTATATGCTCCGGAAGCATATATCTAGCCCCCGACGGGAAATCCTCGGTGTGGCAGCCGTGATGTGCTATGCGCGGCGTGGTGTGGTGTCGCAATGTCGAAGAACCAACCACGCTGCCACTGCGGCGGTGAAATGAAACGCAACGGCACCACCAGCAAAGGCACCACCAGATGGCGCTGCAAACAATGCGGCGCCTCCAGCGTCAAACGTCGAAACGACATCACCAACGCGGCAGTGTTCACCCAGTTCATCGAGCATTGCACCACCGCAATATCACTCGACGACCTAGCCAAACGAAACGGTGTTAGCCGCGCCACCATGAAGCGGCGCTTCAAGTGGTGCTGGCTCGTTGATGTGCCTGACCCCACCGCCGGCCACCACAAGCGGATCTACGACCAGGTATTTCTCGATGGCACCTACACCGCCGGTGGCTGCCTGATCGTCGCGGCGACCATCGACCACGTGATCGCCTGGCACTGGTGCAAACACGAAACCACCCGCGACTACCAACTGCTGCTTGAACGCATCGAAGCCCCACTCATCGCCGTCATCGACGGCGGCCAAGGCGCATACAGCGCAATCAAAAAGTGCTGGCCGACTACGAAAATTCAACGCTGCCTCGTCCACGCCCAACGCGTGGTCCGCCGCTACACCACCACCAACCCACGCACCGATGCCGGGCGCACCATCTACCGACTTGCGCTGAAACTGACCCGGATCACCACACTGGATGAAGCCGCCGCGTGGGGTGTGCAACTGCACGAGTTTTCAACGATCTACCGGGAATGGATGAACGAGAAAACCATGATCAAAGACCCCAAAACAGGTGCATGGACCCGCGTGTGGACCCACCACAACGTGCGCAAGGCCTACAACAGCCTCAACCATCTTTGGCGGTCCGAGATGCTGTTTGTCTACCTCAACCCGCCAGCAGGAGTCCTTGCGCCCGAGCGGATCAAATCCACCACCAACAGCTTAGAAGGCGGCATCAACGCCCAGCTCAAACTGCTCGCCAGAACCCACCGCGGCAGATCAGGCGAACGACAACGCCGCATGCTGGATTGGTGGCTCTACTTAAAAACGGAACTGCCTGACGATCCAGTACGAATCGCCAGGCAGTCCGACTGGGGCCAGGGCCAACTCGCCAAAGTATCCACCCTGACCCAAACCGAGAACCAAGCCGACCACGAAACAGGACGCCCAGCCCTCTACGACAACGCTATCGACACCGACTACACCCACTCAATCGGCATTCAAAAAGGCCAAATCTAACCCCCGCGACACGCCGAGCCAGACACACATTTTGACCCTTAACCCACATTTTGACCCTTAACCCGTTGATTCGACGATGCGCATATAAAATCGCCGGGACCTTGCGGTCCCGGCGACTCACCGTCGGGGTGGCGGGATTTGAACCCACGGCCTCTTCGTCCCGAACGAAGCGCGCTACCAAGCTGCGCCACACCCCGGTGCCGTACGAGTATAGCCATACCTCGCCGAAAATCCCAAACCGAGATGAACCAGTGGAGGGAAGTGTGTGCCACGTCGCAGTTGCGTGGCTGTTGGCTGTCCCTCGCAGCGCCCGCTACGCGGGATGCACGTGAATGAGGGAGGCCTCGGGCCGCGTCGCGATACGCACCTTGGCGTAGGGCGACGTCCCCAGGCCCGCGGAAACGTGCAGCCACGTAGAGGAGCCGTCGGGCGCCTCCCACCGGTTCAGGCCCTTGGCGTAGCGCCGCGAAATATCGCAGTTTGTGATGATCGCACCCACGCCCGGGATCCCGATCTGGCCGCCGTGCGTGTGGCCAGCGAGGATCAGATCTGCCCCGTCGCTGGTGAGCGCATTGACGACGCGCGTGTAGGGCGCGTGCGTCACCCCCAGTCGCAGAGCCCCGGGTTCGCTCCACGACGAGGCCGGGGCGACCAGGCGGTCACGCTGAATATGCGCATCGTCGGTGCCCAGAAGAGAAACGGTCCCTCCGGGCAGCGACAGCGTGCCGGACGCATTCGACAGATCGACCCACCCGGCGTTGCGCATATGGCGGACCATCGGCAGGTACGGCAGGTCAGGAACCACACGCGCGGGGTGGGGCTTTGATCGAGACAGGTAGCGGCTCCACCGCTTCGCGATGGGTGAATAGTAGTCGTTCGACCCCAGGACGAAGGCACCCGGATACGACAGGAATGGGCGGTAGGCGTCCATCACCAACTCGAGTCCGTCGATGGACCCGAAGTTGTCGCCCGTCGCCACAACCATGTCGAATCGCTCAGAGGATGCAACATCCGAGAGGAATCGCAGCAGGAACTCCTGCCCCGCAAAGAGGTGCAGGTCGGCGATCTGGAGGATCGTCACCTCGGGAACGTCGCGCTCAACCGGCACGTCGTAACGTCGCAAGGTTGGCATGGTGCGCTCAACCGAGCCCCACGCCAGCGCTGCTCCGCCCGCCGCAATCCCCGCGAGTCCCCAGCCCCCGATGACCGCGCCCGTCGTGCGCAGGAGGTCACGGCCTCGTCGAGGGGACGAGGCGGTGACAGTCGTGAGCGTGGAAGCCATATCAGTTGCCGCTGCTCGTGGCCGAGGGCGCGGGGTTCGGAGTCGGGTTCGAGCGGGTCGTGGCGGCGCCGATGTTCGCGCTGGAGACGTTCTCGACGGGCGTGCCGGCGAGGACCTGCGTCATGTAGGGCGCCCAAATGTTCTGGCCGACGAAGGTCTCACCGTAAATCTCGCCGTAGTACTTGCCGTTGATGGTCACAGCGCCGACTTCCTGCGAGGAGTTCGCGCCGTGGCCCACCCACGCGGACGTCACGATCGAGGGGGTGAAGCCCGTCAGCCACGTGTTGGCGTGGCCGTCGGTGGTGCCCGACTTCGCGGCGAAGGGGCGCCCGTCGCCCAGGCGCGTGGACGTGTAGTACTGGCCGGCGGACGCGGTCAGCAGGGCCGCTGTCTTGTTGGCGATGTCGGGGGAGATGACCTCCTTGCAGTCCGCGGAAAACTCCTTGAGGACGTTCTCGTCGCGGTCAGTCACGGACTCGATGGACTGCGGCGTGCACTGCTGGCCGGAGTTGGCGATCGCCGCGAACACGGACGCCATCTGGAGCGGTGAGGCGGACACGGAGCCGAGGATGTTGGCCGGGTAGGGGGAGGGAACCTCGCCGTCCTCGGTGATGCCCAAGTCGTAGGCCGTGTCGAAGATCGAGCAGAAGTCGACGCGGGATGCCATGTTCACGAAGGCTTGGTTGACGGACTGGCCGGTGGCGCGCACGACGTTCATGGTGCCGGTCTTACCCGCGAGGTCGTTGACCTGGTAGCCGTCGGTGTACACGGGGCGGCCACCGCACTTGAAGGAGCCGTTGCCGTAGAAGGTGTTGTTGGATCCCACCGTCTCGTAGGCGGAGTGGCCCTCCTTGAACCATTCGAGCAGAGTGAACACCTTGAAGGTCGAGCCGACCTGGAAGTTGCCGTCAGCCGAGTAGTTTGACATGGTCTCGCCGGTCTCGATGCCGTAGGTCGTGTTCTGTGCCATCGACAGGACACGGCCGGAGCGCGGGTCGAGCGACACCAGGGCGTCGTTCAAGCCCGAGGGGTCACCCACGGGAATCGTGTTCGTCAACGAGGAGTACGCGGCGTCCTGCATCGTGGGATCCATCGTGGTGCGGATCGTGATGCCCTGAGTCTTGAGCATGCGCTCGCGCTCGGTGCGAGTCTCGCCGAAGGTCGGGTCCTCCAGGAACTGGGCCAGGACGTAGTCGCAGAAGTAGGCCTTGGAGGACTCTGCGCCGGAGCAGCCCTCCGAGGAGATGCTCGGGTGCAGCATCGATTCGATCGTCGTCGCGGTGCCCTCGTCGTACTCTTCCTGCGTGATGACACCCTGCTCAAGCATGGCGGCCAGGACCGTGTCGCGGCGTTCCTTGGCGGCGTCCGGGTGGGCGAGGGGGATCGTACTGGACGGGCGACTGCACGAGGCCCGCGAGGAGCGCGGACTCCAGGTAGTTCAGCTCGGAGGCCGACTTGGAGAAGTAGCGCTGCGAGGCGGCCTCCACGCCGTAGGTGATGGGGCCGAAGGGGGCGATGTTCAGGTAGCCCGTGAGGATCTCGTCCTTGGACTGAGTCTTTTCCAGGGCCAGCGCGTACTTGATCTCGCGCAGCTTACGCTCGGTGGTCTGCTCGGTTGCGGCGCTGACCTGGTCGGCGTCGCCCTCAAGGTAACCGCGCTCAGCCAGCGAGTTACGCACGTACTGCTGCGTGATCGTCGAAGCGCCCTGGCGGCCAGAATCTCCCAGGTTCGTCACGAACGCGCGGGCGATGCCGGTGGCGTCAACGCCGTTGTGCTCGTAGAAGCGCTTGTCCTCGATCGCGATGATCGCCTTCTTCATGACGTCGGAGATGTTCGCGCTGGGAACGACGATGCGCTGCTTGTCGTAGAAGTGCGCGATCACGGCGCCCGACGAGTCCAGGAGCTGCGATTCTTCCGCTGGAGCGACCGTCTGAAGGTCTCCAGGCAGTTCGTTGAACACGGAGGGGGGGCGGACTTCGCCACCAGCGCGGTGGGGCCAGCGACGGGCACGAGCATGCCCGCCCCGACGACGCCCATGAGCGCGGAAACGCTCAAGAACGCCAAGAGGAGGGCGAACAGCTGGGTGGGCCGGACAGCACGGGAGTGAGAGTGCGACATAGTCCTAGCTTACGTGCAGCCTCGCTCATCTGACAGCTGGTGGCGCGTGACAATTGCCTGATCGGTCACCTGTTATCGCTTTAATGGCTAGTCGCACCGTTTGCACCCACAATGGTATGTGTGTATGGTCACATGTAGGGCTCAGAGTAGAGTGAAGTGGAGATCTTCGATGGCAACCCACGGCGACGACCAAAGTTGGGTCGCGCGCGCCTTGTGTGCGTCCATTGAGCCGGACGCGCTCTTCGTACAGGGTGCTTCGCAGCGTCAGGTTCGCCTGCGCTGCTACGACTGCGAGGTGCGCCTTGAATGTTTGGCTGACGCCCTCCAGTCCGAGGCCAACTACGGCGTGTGGGGCGGCTTGACAGAGCGGGAGCGTCGCGCGATCTTGCGCCATTATCCCCATGCGGAGGATTGGCTGACGTGGCTTCGCTCGTCGGACGATACGCTGGCTCGGGAGTTGCGCAGTCCGCACGTCCCCAAGGTCTTGTCGTACGTTCGCCCCCAGATGGCAGGTAGGATGAGCTCATGACTAAATGGGAATACGCAACGATTCCGCTGCTCACGCATGCGACGAAAGCAATCCTTGACCAGTGGGGTGCCGACGGGTGGGAACTCGTCCAGGTGATCCCGGGCCCGACGGGCGGTGAGAACCTGGTCGCCTACCTGAAGCGCCCTATCGAGGGCTGATTAAGTAGCTCACAACTGACAGTGCGTCAGTAGGGATGAGGCCGTGGCTGGCTATGCGCACATTCGTGCGTGAGCGGGCCACGGCCTCGTCTATTTCCGGCTCAACGCCGTGAGCGCCGGGTTATAGGACACTGCGTGTTGCTGGTAGCGCGACTTTTTGGCTTTCTGGTACGGGAAAGTCGGTATTTTAGTTGGTTGAGACCAACTATGAGAATGGACAAATTGTGTTGCTGGGAGCGTGACTTTTCGGCTTTGTCGCGCGGGAAAGTCACTTTTTTAGTTGGTCGTGTTTGCCTCGTTCCTGTCAATACTGCATTGTGCCCTGTGTGTGGATTCTGTGTGCCTGTCTTCTGGGTGCGGGGTGCCGCTTCCTGCGGCGCCCGTCGTGCGGGCAGGTCCGGTCAGGTCCTGTGGGTGGTTGCTGAACAATGTCGCACGTAATTTCCCTGTCAACCTTTGAAGAATTGAAATAGTGATGTTGCAATTCCAACGTTTCAGGGCGCAAGTGAAAACTGACCAAAGGAAATTACGTGCGACTTTTGTGTGGTGCCCGCCCTCTGGCCCCTGAGGGGTGGGAGGCTGGTGTGCGCGTGGGCCCTTTTACTGGTCGCCCTAACCCGTTCCTGCGCAGCTGGGCCCGATAGGTGGCAGTGTGGGCGGCCCGCCTGGACTACCACCTGTGGGGTTAACCTGCGCATGAAGGGGCCCAGGTATCCACCTGTCCGGCCGATCCTGTCACCCCCGTGGATGATGCCGCCATCCCTGTGGGCGATGGCACCACCCCTGCGTTGATTGCCTCCGTAAATGGCCGCGGTTGAGCTTGTTACCCTCGAATGTGGATAGGAAGCGAGCATGCGGATAGCTTATGAACATGCGGATAGCTTCGTAACTATCCGCGAGCGCCTAACCTATCCGCGAAGGCTGAACCTATCCGCAAGCGCCTAACCTATCCGCGAGTGGTAGGCCTGTCAGCTGCCGCCACGCATACTCGTTCCTGCGCAGCTGGGCCCGATAGGTGGCAGTGTGGGCGGCCTGCCTGGGCTACCACCTGTGGGGTTAACCTGCGCATGAAGGGGCCCAAGCAGCCACCTGTCCGGCCGATGGTGCCACCCCTGGAGCCAATGAGGCCACCCCTGAACTGAGCACATCCGTCCGCCGCTCCTGGGACTGACCACCGACCCACACGTGATGTCCTATAACACTGAGCGCCTGTTTCCTCAAGTGGCGTGAGCGCGCCGTGGACGCACGGAGGGCCCGACACCGTGAGGTGTCGGGCCCAACCCTGTGTAGGCTGCGGTCAGCGGGCGCGGCGCGCCAGGCGATCGACGTCGAGGAGCGTCACGGCGCGACCCTCCAGGCGGATCCAACCGCGCGACACGAAGTCGGCGAGCGACTTGTTGACGGTCTCGCGAGAAGCGCCGACCAGCTGGGCCAGCTCTTCCTGCGTGAGGTCGTGGGGCACGTGGACGCCCTTGTCGGTCGCAGTGCCGAAGCGGTCTGCAAGGTCCAGGAGGGCCTTGGCGACGCGGCCGGGGACGTCGGAGAACACGAGGTCAGAGAGAGACTCGTTGGTGCGGCGCAGGCGCTGAGCGAGGGCGCGAAGCATGTGCTTGGCCAGCGTGGGGTTGGTGTCGAGCACATGCATGAGATCCTCGTGCTCGAGGTAGAGGAGGGACGCCGGGGACACGGCGGTCGCGGTGGTCGAGCGCGGACCCGGATCGAAGAGCGTGAGCTCACCGATGATCTCGCCGGGGCCGAGGACGGCGAGCAGAGACTCGCGGCCGTCGCTCGACGTGTGACCGAGCTTGACCTTACCCTCGGTCACGATGTAAAGGCGATCGCCGAGATCACCTTCGTCGAAGAGGGTCTCTCCGCGGCGCAGGGTCGTGTGACCCATCTTCTGCTGGAGGGACACCTGTTGTGCATCATCAAGGCCACCGAACAGCGGCACCTGGCTGATGAAGTTGCCGTCACCGATCATGGTGCGGAGCTCCTTCCGCTCGTGCCCGATTGCTCGGGCGTTCCGATTGAGGCTGCGCGGCGAGTCCCATGCGTTAGACCGATCACTAGGGGGTACCGCGTATCACACCATTATGCCCTATCTATCAGATGAAACATGTTTCATTCTGGGATTTGTGTGAGCTGTCTAATGAAAAACAAGCTAAATTGCGTGCGCTGCGACGTGCTCAGCCAGGGCGTCAGCGACTGTGGAGGGTGCTTCCTCGGCCAGAAAGTGCCCGGCCTCGCGAATGACAATCTGCGTCAGGGGTGCGTCGACAAACTGCGCGTCAGCTGCGTGATCGAGGGTGGACCACGCGCCGTCGTCGCGGCCGACAAGAGATAGGACGGGGACCTGCACCGGCTCAGCCAGGGTGCGGCGCAGTTCCCGGGACAGCGATCGGGTGGCGGTCAGCCCACGCAGCGCAGTGTGCGCGGCGAAAGGACGCCGTAGCGCTGCGCGATAGGGGCCAGACTGGGAAACAAGAGCGTCCACGGACCCGGGCGAGGCCCACGCGCGGAACACGGTCGTCACGAGCGAGCCGGAACGCAGGGCACGTTCCCTGCCCGTCGGCAGGGCGAGGCGACCCTGGAGGACGCGCCCGCCCGCCCAGGGGACGCGTCCGATGACGGGCTGCGTGCCCAGGGGGTGGGGTGCCGACAGGACGGCGACCGAGCGAAGTTCGAGCGGCGCTAAAGCGCCAATCATCCACGCGACACTCCCGCCCACGCCAAGCCCGGCCACCGAGAAAGAGGCAACGCCGAGCGCGCGCACGACGCCAATGACGTCGAGAGCCATCTGTTGCAGATCGCAGTCTCCGCGCGTCAGGTCTGAGGTGCCAAAGCCTCGTAAATCGAGGGCAAACACGCGCGACGTCGACTCAGCCAAGAGGGGCAAGACCTCGCGCCAGGACCACCAGTGCTCAGGGAAACCGTGCAGCAAGACCAGGGCATGGTCCATGCCCTGGCCCATGTCTGCGACGTGGAATGCAGCTCCGCCAGCGCTCACGTGCCGGTGGGTCCACGGACCCTCGAGCTCGATCGCGCTGGCGGGGATGAGGGTGTTCACTTGCGCTTCAGATCCTTCGCGGCCTTCTTACGCGCGCCCTTGGAGTAGAAAGCGCCCGCCGGGTTGATGGCCTCGATGGAGGTACGCAGCGCCTCCTCTGCGCGGCCCTTGCGGCGCGCGGAGTGGGACACGTAGCCCAGGCCCATCAGGACGATGGCCAGCAGCGCGAAGCGGCCGGAGTAGCCGGAGGCCTGCAGGTGGTGTGCGAGGTTCGAGCCGAGGGAGCTGGTGTTGGCCAGGACCGTGAGGGGATCCAGCAGGGTCGAGGCCGTGATGCCGGGAGTAAGAACCCACGGCAGGCCCGCGAGCAGCGTGATGACGCCCATGAACCACGCGCCCAGCGAGGAGCGGCGCGCCGTGGCGCACAGGATCACGGTGATGACGATCGCGCCGAGGAACTCGCCGAGCGCCAGGATCGAGGCGACGCCCGTGAACATGGGGGCGGCCTCGGACAGCGTCATGCGCGAGCCCGCGTCGGCAGCCAGGTACCAGCCGACCGGGACGAGGATGAGGAACAGGAGGAACGACAGGAAGTGGGCGCCGCTGCGCGAGGGCATCTCGGTGATCTCGGGCGTGGCGCTAAACAGCTCGTCATCCAGCCGGGAAGCGGGTGCCTTGTCGCCGCGGTCGCGGCCCTGGCTGGCGATCGCGGCCAGGGTGGCGGCGTCGCGATCATCCTCGTCGGTGCCCAGCACAGAGCGGCGCTGGGGACGCTCCTCCTCGGCCAGCGCCGACGCGCCAGCCGCGGCGGCAGCTCCAGCCGCGGCAACGCCGACCGTGGCCGCAGCGCCATCGCCGGACTCGGTCTGCGCGCTCGCCTCGTCCTGCTCGTCGAAGGAGTACGAGGGCGTGGTGGCCATGCGCTCAGCCAGGCGTGTGGACAGCTTGCGCGTGGGCACGTCGGTGTAGGCGGACTCCTCCGCATCCGTGTAGTTGGGCAGCTTCTTGGTGGGCACGTCAACAGTGGAGGAGGCCTGCGCCTCGTCCACGGCCTCCTGCGCGCTCTCGGCGGCGCGTGCTTCCTGCGCGGCAGGGCTCAGCGCGGGGATGGAGGGAGAGAAGGACTCGTCGTCGCCGAAAATCATGGAACGGCGCGAGGGCAGCGAGGGGGCGACCTCGGCGGCAGCGCCACCGACCGCGGAAGCGCGCTCGTCTCTGTGTGACGAGGCCTCGGCGGAGTGCTCGGGGGCGTCCTCGATGGGGGCGGGTTCCTCGGCGGCGACGGGTGCCGCTGCCTGCGGCTCAACGCGACCCTCGCGCGCCGAGTCCAGGTTCAGGCCAAGGGCTGCCGCTGCCTGGGCGGGCGTCATGATGGGGGAGCGCACGGGCTCGGACGAGGAGAACTCCTCCTCGGCGACGGGCGCCTCGTCGGCAGGCTCCGCGATGACGTGAGCCTTGGCGGTGGGAACGTCCACCTGCGGGGGCTCCTCGATGACGCGAGCCTTGGCGGTGGGAACGTCCACCTGCGAGGGCTCCGCGACGGCGCTCTCCTCGGCGGCTGCCTCAACCGCGCTTTCCTCAACCGCGCTTTCCTCAACCGCGCTTTCCTCAACCGCGGGCGCCTCCACCTCCGAAGGCTCCTCGGCGACCGGCTCAGCGTCGGCCTCATGCTCGGAGACGGCGTCCGCCTGGGGGGCCTCAATGGACGCATCCACAGGCTCAACCTCGGAAGCGGAAGCGAAGTCGGCCTCGTCGGAGGGAACGCTCGGCGCGGAGACGACGGGCAGCTCGCCCGTGGAAATCTTGTCCTCGATCGTGGGCTTGAGCGGCGCGGCGCCAGGGACGCGGCCCGTCAAACCGCCGATCGCCACCGACTCGATCTCGCCGGTGTTGATGGGCTCGCTGGCCTCACCGATGATCGCCGCTGCGTCGGAACCGTCACCGGGCAGCTCAATCTCTTCGCCGGTCAGGACCACGTTGTCGCGGGCATCCTTCTCGTTGCCGCGGTGGACGTCAAACTCGTTCTCGGACATGCTTCCTCCTTATATCTGCCCACATATTACGTTTTAAGCGCCCCTGCGCGCGCATTAGACCGCGGCAGGCCCCTCAATGTGAGTCGAATCCTCGACCGAATCGAGTCGGCGCACTGCGCGCAGCCGCGCCCACAGGATGCCCAGCGACGCGCACCCGGTCGCCATACCCAGGGCCGCCAGCATCGGCGAGGCCAGCGCCACCTTCGTCAGGATCGACGAACCCGGAACAATCACGTTCCCGGTCAGCGACTCCCACACGGGAAGAATCACATAGCTGGGCAGCACCAGGATCAGCCACGTCGCCAGCTGCGCGCCCGTAATCGACCATCGGGCGCTGACCACCAGAACGGCCAAGGCCACGCCTGCCGACAACGCCAATCCGTGGCCCATCCCGTGCCTCACCAGGACGCCTCAAGCCCGAGCGCGGCCACGTTCGTCGTATCCGAGGGGGATGCCGCGATGATCAGCACCGCGACGGCGAGCGCCGCAGGGACCGCGATCGTCGTGCCGAAAGCGTGGCGGTGTACCCGCGCGAGCGGCATGCGTGTCGTCTGACCGGCGCGCACGCGCACCGACTTAATCGTCAGCGCACACGCGCCCAGCATCAGCGACAGGCACACCGGATACAGGCCCCACACGACGCCAGCGAACATGTCGTCGGGCTCGACCGAGGACTTCATGAGGAAGGGGATGCGTGCGACACCCAGGAACTGTGCCGCACCAACGACGAGCGACCACGCGAAGGTGACGACCATGCCCACGCTGGACTCCTCGCAGTTCAGCGCGATCAGCGCCAGGAGGAGGGAAGCCAGCGCCAGGCCGATGAGGCCTTCGACCGAGGCCAGGGGCTGCCCGACGGCTGCGAGCGCCTGCACGTCCACCATCGAGGAGCCCAGGAACACCAGGGCAATGGGGGCGAAAACGAATGCGAAGAAGCCCGAGCGCAGGCGCGCGGAGAAGTTTCGATGCTGCAAAAGCGTCATGCCCCTAGTGTAGAGGTGTGAGTATCGAAGCCCTCATCGACCCCGCGCCCTCCGTGTTGCGCGCCGCCGCCGTGCGCCCCGATGTCGCCGCCGCCATGGACGAGGCCCACGCCGCCCTCGCAGATCTGCGCTTCGCCGAGGGCCTGCGCCGAGGCTGGGAGGAAGCCCGCGCCGAGGCTGCAGTCCGAGAGGCCGCCGCCCTGTCCATCGTGGAGGGCGCGCGCACCACCGTCGACGACGTGCGCGCCCTGTCCATGGCTGACGCGGGTGGAGCGCCCTCGGATCCGGGGGCCGCGCTCGCGCTGGGGATCTGGCGCTCCCAGTGGAATCTCGCCTCGCGCTTCCCGGCCCTCAACACGCGCTCCCCGGGCGGGGCTCGCGTGGCTCCCACGCCCCTGCCCGCCCTCATCGCGGGACTGCACAGGGACGCGTGTTCGGGGTTGGTCGCCGCACGGCCTCGTTGAGCCTCGCGCGATCGCCGTGCCCACCGACCCCGCCGCGCTGGCGCCCGCGCTCGACTACGCGCGCTGCGACGCACCCGCCCCTGGCCGTCGCCGCCGCTCTGACCGCCCACTTCCGATTCCGGCGTGTCTTCGCCCAGGCCTCGTCCGTCGTGGGAGGGGACTGGCCCGGTGGATCCTCGTCACCCGCGGCGTCGACCCGACCGGCGTGTGCGTGCCGAGCGCCTACGACGCGCTCGACCCGGCGCGCGCGGGGCGTGCCCTGGCCGGGTGGGTCAGCGCCGACGAGGCCGGCCTGGCCCGGTGGATCACCCACTACTGCGCGGGGATCGTCTACGGCGCCCAGGTCGGGCGCGACGTCGCCCGCCACGTGCAGGCGGGTAGGCTCTCGTAGGGGCGCTTAGCGGCGCAGCAGCGCGCAGGCCGCCGCCCCCACGGCCACCCCGGCCATGAACGGCACGGCGACCTTTGCGGGCGTGGGCACCCGGCGCGGCAGTACCCGAACAGTGGACAGGAACGTCAGGGTCGGCCAGCCCTCGCGCTCGGCCATCTCGCGCAGGGCGCGGTCCGGGTTGACCGCGTACGGGTGCCCGACCAGGCGCAACAGCGGCGCGTCTGAGACCGAATCCGAATACGCCGAGCACTCCGACAGGTCCCAGCCGCGAGCGCGGGCCAGGGCCTCGCAGGCGTCTGCCTTGCCCTGCGCCTGGTTGAAGTGCGTGACCTCGCCCGTGAAGCACCCGTCCTCGTCCGTGGCGGCTTTGGAAGCCAGGACCTCGTCCGCGCCGAGCATCTTGGCGATCGGGCGCACCACCTGCTCCACCGATGCCGACGCGATGACGACGACGTCGCCGATGCTCTTGTGGTAGGCGATGCGGCGCAGGGCCTGCGCGTAACAGACCGGTTCGATCGTGCGTTCGAGTGCGTCCTCGACGGTCGCCTCCAGGAACGCCGCGTTCCAGCCGCGGGCCATGCGGCCCATGGCCTCGGCCATTTGTTCCATGCGTGACTCGTCCGCGCCCGACAGGAGGTACGGCAGCTGCACGAGGAAGGAGGTGATCGCGGTGCGGCGATTCATGAGGCCCGCCTCGATGAAGGGGCCCGACAGCGCCACGTTCGACGAGGTATCCAGGACCGTCTTGTCCAAGTCAAAAATGCCGCGCGTACCATTTGTTTACTCCAGCGTCGGGATTATCCACAGGGCCCGCCATCGGACCGCTCTATGCACAGGGTGGCATTTCGTGTCGGCGTTGTCCACAGGGGCGCGCGTGCCGGTAGACGCTCGCGCGTGTGGCGGCGCACCGTTGAGGGATGAACGCAATCGTCGAATGTGTCCGCGGCCCGGTCGCCCTCGTGGGCCTGACCTCTGCCGATCTGTCTACGCCCGCGATGCCCTCACGCTGGCGGGCGCACGTGCGTGCTCCGAGCCCTCGCGCGCTGCCCTGGTGCTCGCCGCCCCGGGAGCGCCCGTCCCCGCGCTGGTTCCGTGCGTGCGCGTCGGCAAGGGCGGACAGGTGAGCTTGCCCGGGGACACCGCCTTGCTCGTCTCTCTTATCGCCGAGGCCTCCTGGCGTTCCTCCCGATCCGGTCCCGTCTGGATGGTGGCCGGGATCGCCGGGGGAGTGGGGGTCACGTCGCTCGTGCGCCTGCTCGCCAGGAGCGGCGCGCGGCGTCCGTGGTGGGGGCGCGTCGCTGGGTGGCTCGGGCGAGTGTTGCCGTTGACGAGGCCTGGGCCGGGTCGGTCGCTGTCCGACGACAGAGGGAGCGGTGCTGAGGACAGCTGCGGTGCGCAACGAGATTCTCTTGCGGATGACGTCCCCGTCGTCATCGACGCCTCCGGGTCCGTGCCGGGCTTTGCCAGGTCCAGCGATCACGACCTGCCGGGCGTGCGGTGGGCGGATCTGGAGGCGAGCGAGGACTCCTACCTGCCCTCCCTGCGCGACCACCTGCCCGTCATCGGCGGCGTGCGGGCACTTGTCGGGGACTGTCGCGGGGGAGCCAGCGCCGATGACCCGCGCGTGGCGAGCGCGTGCCGTTCGATTGGGGTCCCGCTTATCGTCGACGCCGGCCGGTGGGACGCCCGGGCCGCTCGCCTCGCCGAGGTGATACGCGCCGACGCCATCATCCTCCTGACCCACGGTGACATCGAGGGGGCTGCATCTGTCGCCGCGTCCCTGGCGATAGCTCCCGCCCCCGTCCCCGCGCTCACGGCCGTGGTCGGGGATCGAGCGCGGCGCAGCCCCGGCCTCGTCGAGTGCGCTCCCGCGCCCATCCTGCGCGCGCCCACCCGCAGGGGGCGAGACCTGCGCGCGCTACTGCGAGCCCTACACGCGTGCGGGTCTGCGAGCGCGAGCGGACGGGTCAACGCCTCCTTCGATGAGCCCGAGGGCCCCGACTGGCTACGTGCGCTGGAGGCCTCCCATGCGTGACGCCCATCGGTTCTTGGCGCGTGGCGACCCGCCCGCCCGCGCCGTCTCGCGCGCCGCCCGGCCCGGCTGCGGGGCCTCCGAAGCCGCGCGCACCCTCGACGACCTGAGGGCCAGGACGCGCGGCATGAACCCCGCCCTGGCCTCGGTCATACAGGCGCCCGGAGTCACCGACGTCCTCATTAATGGGGGCCAGGCGTGGGTCGACCGCGGCGGGGGCCTGGCGCGCGTCGACGTCGGCATCCGCGGCGAGGCCGACGCCCGGCGCGCGGCGATCCGCATGGCCAGCGCGTGCGGGGTGCGCCTGGACGACGCGAGCCCCATCGCCGACGGAACGCTGCCCGGCGGCGTGCGCCTGCACGCGGTCCTCGCTCCCGTGTCCGGCTCGGGCACCCTCATCTCCCTGCGCGTGCTGGGCACCCGCCGCCTGGGCGTCGCCGACCTCGAGGCGCGCGGCACCCTGCCCGGCCCGGTCGGTCCCCTCCTGCGAGGCCTCGTCGCCGCGCGCGCGAACGTCCTCATCTCCGGGGCCACCGGCAGCGGCAAAACAACCCTTCTCAGTGCCGCGCTCTCGCTTGTGGGGGCGGACGAGCGGATCGTGTGCATCGAGGAAGTCCCCGAGATCGCGCCCGCCCACCCGCACTGCGTCCACCTCGTCGAACGCAAACCCAACATCCAGGGCCGAGGCGCCATCACCCTGCCCGACCTCGTGCGAGCGGCCATGCGCATGCGCCCCGACCGGCTCGTCCTGGGCGAATGCCGCGGCCCCGAAGTGCGCGACGTCCTCACCGCCCTCAACACCGGGCACGACGGCGGCTGGGCCACCCTGCACGCCAACAGCGCGGCGGACGTGCCCGCCCGGCTCGCGGCACTCGGCGCGCTCGCGGGCATGAGCGAGGCGGCGCTCGCCGCCCAGGCCTGCGCCGCCCTCGACTCCGTCCTGCACATGCGACGATCCCCGTCAGGACAGCGCTGGGTCTGTGAAGTCGGCGTCCTCACCAAGGACCGCGGCCCCCTGGAGTGCGCGCCCGCGCTTCGCGTCACCTCCGATGGGCGCGTCATCAAGCACGAGGCCTGGGCTGGCCTCGCCGAACGGGCGGGGCTATGAGGTGGGTGTGGATTGCGTCGGCGGGGATCCCCGCCGGGGACGGCGCGCGGCGGCCATGCCTGCTTGCCGCGCGTGTCCTTCCACCATCGTGGGGCGAGTGGGTAGCTGGCGGTCCAGTCGGTGAGGGCCTCGCACCGGTTAACCTCGCCGGAGGAGCAGGGAGCCACCGCCTGCTCTGCGTCCTTGTCGCCGTCGCGCTCGCGGTTAGTGCGGCGCGGATTGCAGCAGGAATCCTCGCACGGCTCCTGCGCGCACGCCGGGAACGCCGCGTCGTGCGCGCCTGGGCGGGCTCCCGCGGGGCTCCTGTTCGGGCTTCTGGGCGGGCTCCCGAGTGTGCTCCCGGTGAGGTCTCCGGTCGGGCTTCCGGTGAGGTCCCCGGTCGGGCTTCCGGTCGGGGCGGGACGTCGCCGCGCCCCCGCGCTCGCTTCGCTTCTCTGTCACGCTGTGCCGTCCTTTCGCGCTGTGCCTCCTCCACTCGCCGAGGCGAGGCTGCCCACCACCGAGGACGTGCACAGGGACCTCCCTCAACGCGCGAACTCGCCCTCCTGGCCGCCGAGGTCTCCACGCGACTGCGCGCCGGCGCCCCGGCCTCGTCCGCGTGGGAGCGAGCCCTGGAACGTATCGGGGTGGGCAGCGCGGTCGGGACCGACGACGTTTATCCGCGCGCCCTCGACGAGTGGGCACGCGAGCCGCCGCGGTGGCGCTCCCTCCTGATGCGCGCTCGCAGCCCGGACGCGGCAGCCGCCCGGGCCAGCGCCGCCTCGGTGGTCGTCGCTGCCGATTCAGCCACGGCCTCGGCGCGCCCCTGGCCGACGTCCTCGACGCGATCGGGGACGCGATCGACGACGCCCAGGCCGTCGAGGAGGCCCGCCGCGTCGCCTCCGCCGGGCCACTCATGTCCGCGCGCGTGCTCGCGGGGCTGCCCCTCGTGGGTGTCACGGCCGCGCTGGCGCTCGGAGCCTCGCCGTGGGGCTTCTACACGAGCGGCACACCGGGGGGTTGTCTGCGCGAGCCTCGGCGTTCTCGCGTGGGTGGCGGGCGTCGCCTCGTGCCGACGCATTCTCGCCCGATGCCGACGTGCGGATGCGAGCGGCGGCGACACGGACGCGGCGCTGGCGTGCGACCTGATCGCCTCGGCCCTCGCGTGCGGGGCCTCGATTCCCCGAGCCCTGGACGCCCTTGCCGACGCCTGCGCGCAGGAACCCCTCGCGTGGACAGCCTCCTCCCTGCGCCTGGGGGCGACGTGGGAGCAAGCGTGGGAGGAGGCGCCCGCGTGGGCCGATCCGCTCCGTGACGCCCTCGAGGCCTCGTGGACCGCCGGCACCGCGCCCGAAGGAATGCTCGCGCGCTGCGCTTCGTGGGAGCGACGTGCGCGCCTGGTCGACGCGAAGACACGCGCCGAAGAACTCTCCGTGCGCCTGGTTGGCCCGCTCGGCGCGTTCTTCCTGCCCGCATTCCTCCTCCTCGGTATCGCGCCCCTCCTGGCGCACCTCATGGGCACCGTCGCAGGTAGGCGGCGTCGCGTGGGACATGCCGTCGTGGGGAAGATCGCGAGGTGGGGGTGATGCGCGTCGGGGCCCTGATGCCACGATACCGGGGTGCTGAGGTTCCGCGGCGGCGACCGCACAATCGGAGTGATGGTGGAGGTGGTGCAACGTTGGGGAGTGCTCGTCGGGGCATCGCAGACCTGGTCACTCGATATCCACAGGGGCGCGCTCGATCCCACTTATCCACAGCCCCTCCTCGTGTCGCGCCGCTATCCACAGGGGAACAAATCCACCTGGAGCGCGGCTACGCGAGGCGCGCACACTGGCCCTGCGCGCACCCCGCGCGCACGACGAAAGGACAGATCAATGACGATTATCGAACGCATCGACTGCGCCGCGACCAGGGCGCAGCTCGCCGCCATGGGAACCCTGCGCAAAGCCGCCCAACGCCTCCAGGCGGCCAAAAGGACGACCCCTCCTCGGGCGACCCCGAGGAAGGCGCAACCACCGTCGAATACGCGATCGGCACCATCGCGGCCGCCGGATTCGCCGGGCTGCTCATCGTGATCCTCAAATCGGACGCGGTGCGCTCAACCCTCGAATCCGTTATTCAGGAAGCGCTCAACACCCGATGAGACGCGACGAAGCCGGATACGTGACCGTCGAGCACGCCGTGTGTTTCGCCGCAGTCACCCTCGTCGTCGGCGTCATCGCCGCAGCCGCCCAGGCAGGCCTGACGGGATCCTCCCTGTGCCAAGCCGTACGCGAAGGTGCCCGCGCCGCATCGATCGGGGAAGGGAATCCGCAGGAGGCAGCCACGGCCTCGTACCCCCAAGGCTCCTACACGGTCGCGCGCGGAGACGGACTCGTGACCGTCACCGGAACCGCCCCCTACCGCGGCGCCGCCGGGTGGATCGGGGGACAGGCGCGCTGCGCGGTCACGACCATCGACGAGGCGGACCTGCCGTGAGACGGTCGGGCGAGGCTCCCGCGAGGATGGGTGAGGAAGGGTCCGGGACGGTCAACAGCGTCGGGCTCATAGCCTTGGCGCTCACCCTCGCGATTCTCCTTGCGGGAGTCGGCGGCGCTCGCACCGCGTCGGTGCGGCTTCAAGCCGTCGCGGACCTGGCGGCGTTGGCTGGTGCCGAGCGCTCTGCGACCGCTCCCTGGGAGGATGTTGGCTCGCGCCCCTGCGAGGCCGCCAGCGAGGTCGCGGCCGCGAATGGGGTGAGCGTCGAGTCCTGCGAAGTGCTCGGAACCGACTGCCGCGTCGTCGTGAGTGGGTCCGCGACCGTCATGGGAGTGTCGCTCGAGATACGCGCGCGAGCGCGCGCCGGAACCGAGGAATGAAACTCACAGGAAACTATCAGGTTCGTTCAATGCTTCCCACAGGTGAGCGCTCTACATTAATAGTCATCAAGCTAAAGGAATCGCTTACAGGAGCGATCCGGGAAAGGGAATGCATCGGGAGACTTGCACTGTGTTGATGGGATGCTCGAAGGGGTCAGCCGTGAGGCTGGCCCCTTCGAGTTTGTTGTGTGCGCAGACGGGGCGCGCATGGGACTGGGACTGCGCGCGCGGGCCAGTGGCTGCGCGCGTGGGCCTGGGACTGTGCGCGCGGGCCAGTGGACGACGGGGTGCGCGTGCCTGGGACTGTGCGCGCGTGGGTCGGTGGGCCCTTTTACTGGTAGTGGTAACCCGTTCCTGCGCAGCTGGGGCCGATAGGTGGCAGTGTGGGCGGCCCGCCTGGACTACCACCTGTGGGGTTAACCTGCGCAGTGAAGGGGCCCAGGCATCCACCTGTCCGGGAATGTGCGCGCGGGCCAGTGGCTGGGCGCGTGGGCCTGCGGGTACGCATGTGGGCCCCTTTGCTGGCGGCTTTAACCCTTGTATGCGCAGCTGGGCCCTTTTTGGTGGCAGTGTGGGCGGCCCGCCTGGGCTACCACCTATGGGGTTAACCTGCGCAGTAAAGGGGCCCAGGTATCCACTTGTCCGGCCGATCCTGCCACCCCGCGTCGATCGCACCCGAGCCCATCACACCTATCCGTCGCATCAGGGACTTACCCCAGCAACACAACATGCCCTATCGCCCGGATCAGGGTGTGCTCCGATTCGCGGGCAAACGTGCGAGGAGAGGCCTAGCCGCCGCGAGTTTGTTACCCGCGCATGCGGATAGGAAACGAGCACGCGGATAGCTTATGAACAAGCGGATAGCTTCATAACCTATCCGCGAGCGCCTAACCTATCCGCGAGCGGCACGCCCGTCCGCCGCCGCGGTTGAGCTTGTTACCCGCGCATACGGATAAGAAGCGAGCATGCGGATAGCTTATGAGCATGCGGATAGCTTCATAACCTATCCGCGAGCGGCACGCCTGTCCGCCGCCGCGACGCTCATCTGTTGTGCTGTCGATCGGGCTGGGTGGCTGGCGCCCGCTCGCTCAGGTAGGTCAACAGCGTGATGGCGCCCGCCTTGGACAGGGGCTCGTTCCCGTTGCCGCACTTGGGGGATTGGACGCAGCGTGGGCACCCGTCCTCGCAGTCGCAGGAGGACACGGCCTCGAGCGTGGCGGCCACCCACGACTGCGCGCTGGCAAAACCTGCGAGCGCGTGGCTGGCGCCGCCCCGGAACGCGTCGTGAATGAACACGGTGGGTGCGCCCGTGTCGTCGTGCAGCTCGGTCGATAGACCGCCCAGGTCCCAGCGGTCGCAGGTGGCGACCAGTGGCAGGATTCCGATCATCGCGTGCTCAGCCGCGTGCAGGGTTCCCGCCAGGTTGGCCGCCTCGATTCCCATGGCCGCCAGCGCGGTGGGGGTGAGGGTGAACCACGTGGACTTCGTGGGCAGCGTGTGCGTGGGTAGGAACAGCTCGATGTTGCGGATGAACTCGAGCCCGGGCAAGCGCAGCAGGTCGTAGTCGGTGACCCGCGTTGACACGTTCGTCGGCCCGTGATGCCAGGCGACCGTCCCGTCGGCGCTCACCCACGTGTCCTCGACCGCGCACACCTCGACGTTCGTGTGGGTCGCCGAGCGCGTGCGCAGGGGAGTGCGCACCTCCTCGACCAGGGCGACGCGCGCGTCGTCGGCGCGTGCGGGTGGGATGATGATCGACGAGGCCCGGGCTGCCTTCCGCTCTCCACCCCCGAGGTGCTCGGTTCCCTGGGTGCCGCCCCCAGCCTCGGGCAGGAGTGCGCGCGGCCACCCCTGGGAGGCGGGAGCGGTGGGCGTGGTGAGGGAGTTGAGGGAGAGGACGTGGAAGGTGTGCCCCTGGTGGATGTAGATGGCGCCGGGGAAGACATGGGCGTCGGCGGAAGCCTGGTCGATCGTGCCGATGACGGTGCCGGTGACCGCGTCGACGATCTGGACGTCCCCGGCGGCGCCGCGCAGGTCGGTGAGGTTGCTGGGGTGTTCGGGCCGGGTGGCGTCCCAGAAGAATCCGGCGGGCCTGCGCTTGAGGTAGCCGTCGGCGACCAGCCGCCCAACGACACCGCGCAGTTCCATGCCAAAGTAGGTGATATCGGACGGCGTGATCGGTATCTCTGCGGCCGCCGCGGCGACGTGCGGGGCCAGCACCCACGGGTTGGAGGGGTCGATGACGGAGGCCTCGACCTCACCGAGAATGTGCTCCGGGTGGCGCACCAGGTACGCGTCCAGCGGGTTGTCGGAGGCGATGAGTACGGACGTGCCCGGCGCGCCCGCGCGACCCGCACGCCCGATCTGCTGGCGCAGGGACGCGCGCGTGCCAGGCCAACCCACCGTGATCGTCGCGTCCAGCCCGGAGATGTCCAGGCCCATCTCGAGCGCCGACGTCGTCGCCAGCGCCCGCACGCCTCCGCTGCGGATCGCCTCCTCGAGCGCCCGGCGCTCCTCGGGCAGGTAGCCGCCCCGGTACGCGCCGACCCGCCCGGCCAGAGCCGACCCCCGCGACGAGAGGCGGTCGCGCACCTGAGCCGCCACGGCCTCGGCCCCCGCGCGAGAACGCACGAAGGCGAGGAGGCGCGCCCCCTCCTCGACGAAAGCGGTGGCCAGGTTGGCGGCCTCGACCCCGGCGCTGCGCCGCACGATCGGGACCTTGAGGGTGGCAGTGCCGGGCGGCGCGTCGAGGGCCTCCAGGAAGGAAGAGATGTCGACCTCGGACTCGTCGGCCATGATCGCGCCCTGCCACAGGATCAGTTCGTGGGCGCCCGCAGGCGATCCGTCCTCGGTGATGGCGACCGCGTCGCGTCCCGTGAGCGCGCGGCCCACCGCGCCCGCGTCGCGCACGGTCGCACTCAGCATGACGACGCGCGGATCCGCCCCCAGGTGGTGGGCGACGCGCAGCAGGCGACGCACAACCAGCGCGATGTGCGAGCCGGTCACGCCGCGCCAGTGGTGGGCCTCGTCGATGACGATGAGGCGCAGCGACGCCAGGAAACGCGACCACCGCTGGTGCGATGGCAGCATCACGTAGTGCAAGAAATCGGGGTTCGACAGGATCAAGTCCGCGCCCGCCCGCGCCCACTCCTTCGCCTCGCGCGGCGTGTCCCCGTCCACGGTCGTCGCGCGCACACGGCGCAGGCGCTCATCGACGAGGCCGGGGCTTCCTTCCGGGTCCCCGTCCCCCCTGTGCGTCGTCGGGGGTCACGTCCTGGCCCAGCAGCGACATGAGCGAGGCCAGCTGATCTGCCGCCAGAGCCTTCGTCGGAGCCAGGTACAGGGCCGTCGGGCGGCGGTGAATCGCGGAAATACGCGACGAATCCTCGGCCTCGACCAGCTCGGAGAGGATCGGCGTCCACGCGGCCAGCGACTTGCCTGAGCCGGTCCCCGTCGCCAGCACGACGTCGCGGCCCTCGCGCACAGCGTCCATGGCCTCGCGCTGATGAATCCACGGGCGCTCCACACCGCGCCGCGCCCACGCGCCCACGACCGCGGGGCTGACCCACTGCGGCCAGTCCGCGATCCGCCCCGAACGTCCCGGCAGCGTCACGTGGCCGAGCAGGCGATCATCCCCGGCGCTCAAGCGCTCCAACACGCCGAGCAGATCAGCGGGGGGAGGGAGAGGACAGGGATGCGGCGCGCCCGGAGGACGCGCCTCCCGGCTGAGTGCGGACGGTGGGGTCACCAGCGCATTGGGCAGACGTGTGCTGCCGAGAAGAAGGGGCGTCCCCAGAGCGCGCGCGATCGGGCGAGCCCGCCACGGCCTCGTTGGAGGAAAACTCAGAAGGGGAAGGGGAAACTGAGCGCGCGGAGTCCGAAGAATCCGAAGAAGACGGCGAGCGGTCAGCGCTCATCCGACTCCGGGTTCACCCACCCCAGGGCCTCGGTGGCCGACTCCTTGACGTACTGCATCGCCGCGATACCCGTCGAAATGCCCGAGGCAATGACGTCGCGCAGCTGATCGTTAGACAGGCCAGGCTTCGTGTCCACCACGAAATCCGCGTACACGCCCAGCTTTCCCTCGGGGGTTGTCGCCGTGTAGACGGTCGGGAAGTACTTCTCGCGATTCCAGTTGTCCGCGGTCGCGAACATCGCGTGCTCGCCGGTTTCCGCCGGAATATCCGGCTCCCACAGCGCGCGAATCGACAGGAAGCGCCCGGCCGCGTCGAAGGACACCAGGAAAGGAATACGGTCGAAAATCGCACCGCCGGCGCGCCCCTCCTCGATCACGTCCAGGGCGTAGCCCATGTCGCGAATCCCCGCTACCACGCGCTCAAAGTCGGCGGGGTAGGGCGTCGTATCGTCCTCGGGAACCACAAAAGGAACGTTCATTGCTGCGCCTCCGCACTCTCGCCCGCCCAATCCACGAACCCGGGTAGCGTCACCTCAAGGTCCGCGAAGAACCCCATGATCATCGACATGGAGGTCTCGAAAAAGTGATCCAGCTGCGTCTGCGTCAACCCGGACAGGACGACGATGTTGCACTCGGCGATCAGGCCGTACTGCGTGCCGTCCTCGAGGGGCGCCACGTAGGCCTTGGGGCCGGTGCGCGTCGAATTGCAGGTCGCGACCTCGCGGGCCAGCTCGCCGAACTGCTCGGGCGTGCGGGCGATTCCGCGCCACTGGGCGCGCAGCTGCAGGATCTGAGGGTTCGTGGCATTCCAGAAAAACGCGGCGTTCGGCGTCAGGTACGCCAGCTCACCCTCGTTGTAGTCGCCGAAACGTACGTCGCGAGACCGCAATAAATCTCGAATACGGTCAGTGCTGACAGGTGAAGAAGCGGCCACTGACAACTCCCGAGTGAAACGTGCAGAATCGGACACACCCACTCTAACCGAGGCCCCTCACGTGCGCGCGCCCACATCCGCCTCACCACTCGCCGCGAAATCGCTTGTGACGAGGTCGTGGTTCGCACGTCGGGTAGCGTCCATTACCGCTGGTCCAGGCTTTGAAACGCGTCTCCAAGCCATGATCGGCACCGACTAATCCGCGAAGTCGCGCCACACTCCACTACAGTGTGTACCGACATCACCGCATCGACACGAATGGAGGACAGTTTGGACGACCCTAATTCCGTGCTGCCCTCCGACCCGACCGTCGACGAGTCTACACGCGACACTCGCGCCCCGTCAAGCCTCGCGCACGCTCCGGCGCTCGCGCCGCAGGCGAGGAACGCGGGTCCGCGACCGGCGCTGCCAACGCCGCCGGGGCCAAGGGGCGTAAGGCCGCCACGGGCGCCGCCTCCACCAAGGAACGCCCCACTCGCGGGCGCATGAAAGCCGACCCGAGCGTCACCACGGACGAGGCCGGGGCTGAGCCCACGCCTCGTCCCCTGAGCGCCGATGGCTGGTATCGACGTAAGCTCTGCCGACGCCTCGTCGGCGTCGTCTCCTGCATCGCGGCGACCGCGCTCATTAGCTACACCGCCCTGAGAGACGCGTACGGGCAGGTGCTCGACACGATCCTCATGGAAGGGACGATGAGGTCGGCCCGCCACTATGAGGCTTTCTCGATGCTCGTCACCGGCCTCGTGTCCGTGCCCGTCCTCGTCGGCGTTGGCGTCGGCGTCGCTCTCCTTGCGGCTGCCCGGCGGCGCGCCACCCTGGCCGGGCGAGCCCTCGGCGCTGTCATTGGTGCCAACGTCACCACCCAAATCCTGAAGGACTACGTCCTCACGCGCCCCAGCCTCGGCGTGACGACCGGCGTCGTGAACTCCCTGCCGTCTGGCCACACGACCGTCGCCGTGACCCTCTCTCTCTGGCCCTCATCGTCGTTGCACCCCAATGGTTCCGCGGCCCCTCCGCCTGGATCGGGTGGGCGTGGACCTCCCTCATGAGCGTGTCCGTCATGATGGAAGGCTGGCATCGGCCCTCCGACGCCATCACGGCCGCCCTCATTGCCGGCGCGTGGGCCCTCGCCCTGTCGCCCATTGAGCGGCGACCCCGCCACGGCGTCAAGATTCAGCGCGCCATGGTGTGGGCGTGCCTGGGGCTCATCGTCATCGCGGTCGTCGCGACCATTGCGGCCATGTGGGGTTTCAGCATGTCCTCCGCGGCTCCCGGATCCGGCTACGGGTTCGAGGACTTCCTGGAAATCCGGCCCTGGCGCTCTCGCGTCCTCGGCGTCGCCGCCGTCGCCTGGGTGAGCGCGATCTGCGGCCTCATCATCCATGAGGTCGACCGCCTCGCGGGCGAATAATCGCTGCTGTCTGCGACAGCCCGGGGTCCGCGTTTTCTCGCTTGCCTGCGTGTGGTGCCTGGGGGCGGCGGCCCGCCCGCGAGATCGCCACACGCGAGCCTGCGGCTCGGAGTGGTCGATCTCGAAGCCCGGCCAGGCCCTGCCGCTGCCCCCAGGCGCCCTAGTTGGGCTGCTCGCGGGTGGACTGTCTGCATGTCCGGACGCCGCCGTGGCCTCACTCCTGGGATAATGGGCGGGTCCAATCCTGCCTCCTGAAAGAATCGCTATGGCTCCCGCCTCTGCTGTTGTTACGTCCAAGCCTGCGCGCCTCATTCTGGGCCTGCTGCGCCTCGCGGTTGGCTTCATCTTCCTGTGGTCGTTCCTGGATAAGACCTTCGGGCTGCATTACTCGACCGGCCCGTCGCGCGCGTGGATTCGCGGCGGCACGCCCGCGCAGAGTTACCTGACGGGCGCCACGACCGGCAAGCCTCTGGCCTCCTTCTTCGAATCCCTGGCCGTGCCCGTGATGGATTGGCTGTTCATGCTCGGCCTGCTCGGCATTGGCGTGGCGCTGGTGCTCGGCATCGGTACGCGCCTGGCGGCCTTCGCGGGCGTCGTCATGCTGGGCTTCATGTACGCGGCTGTTGCGCCGTGGGTGTGGGGCTCGCTGAACCCTGTCGTTAACGAGCACCTGGTCTACGCGCTCGTCCTGATTCTCATTCCGCTGACGAGCGCGGGCGACACGCTGGGGCTGGGGCGGTGGTGGAAGGGCCTGGGCCTGGTGAAGAAGCTGCCCTTCCTCATCTGATCCGCATCCATCGACGAGGCCGTGGCCGGTTTTCCGGTCGCGGCTTCGCTGTGTGTTGGGGGTTGCGGTGTCGACGGTCGTTGTGTCGTGGTTTCCCAACAATCTCGCATGCAGTTCCCCGTGATTGTGAGCGGGAAAATGAGGTCAGGGTCACGGTTTCCCAACAATCTTGCACGTAATTCCCTCGCATGTCTTTCAAACATTGAAATCCAGTCGTTGGAATTGCAACGTTTGTGGCGGTTGTTGAAGTATCAAGCAAACGAATTACGTGCGAAATTTCTGACGCGGGGGCTTGGGGCGCGGGGAGTGGACTACCCCGTCGTTCGGGGCTTGGTCGGGGAGTGGTTGCACAACGGGACGTTAGTCCTCGATGGATGTCGAAAAAGTGCGCGCGTGATGAGGGGAACTATACATCGCGCGCGTTGCGCTTCTGACGCACGTGTGACACTAGATATTGTGGAGACTGTTCGCGTTGAGCACTATATCTAGTGATCGATGGGCGCGTTCCCCTAGATCTAGGGGAGCCTTATGCCGGGTGGAGGGCAGCGCCTCCACCCACAGTGCCACGGCCTCGTCCCCACGTGGGCGAAGCGTCCATGACGTGTCGAACACGCCCGCGCGCCCCGCACCAACACAACCCGAGACAGGACAGGGACCATGACCGCACACCGCTACGACGTCGACGCCATCGCAACCGTGCAGGAGTACCTCGACCGCTCCGACTGGCGGGTGAACGCCAACGCGAACCAGGGGTATTCGCTCGGTGGCCTCATCCTGAACTCGGCGGGCAAGATCGTCGCCAACTACTGGCTCGAACACGTCTACACGCCCGAGATCGGCGCCCCGCACCGCGAGGGCGACTACCACATCCACGACCTCGATATGTTCGCCGGCTACTGCGCCGGCTGGTCCCTCAAGCGCCTCATCCAGGAGGGTTTCAACGGCGTGGGCGGCGCGATCGCCTCGGCCCCGCCCAAGCACTTCTCCTCGGCGTGCGGCCAGATCGTCAACTTCCTCGGCACCCTCCAGAACGAGTGGGCGGGTGCCCAGGCATTTTCCTCCTTCGACACCTACATGGCACCCTTCGTGCGCCTGGACAACATGGAGTACGACGAGATCGTTCAGTGCATGCAGGAGCTCATCTACAACCTGAACGTGCCCTCGCGCTGGGGCAGCCAGTGCCCCTTCACGAACCTGACCTTCGACTGGACGTGCCCGGACGACCTGGCCGACGAGTATCCCCTCATCGGCGACGAGGTCGTCGACTTCACCTACGGCGAACTGCAGCGGGAAATGAACCTCATCAACCGCGCGTTCATCGAGGTCATGACGGGCGGCGACGCGGACGGGCGCGTCTTCACGTTCCCGATCCCGACCTACAACATCACGCCCGACTTCGACTGGGAGGGCGAAAACGTCGACGCCCTCTTCGACATGACCGCGAAGTACGGCCTGCCCTACTTCCAGAACTTCATCAACTCCGACCTGGACCCGCACATGATCCGCTCGATGTGCTGCCGCCTCCAGCTGGACCTGCGCGAGCTCCTTAAGCGCGGCAACGGCCTCTTCGGGTCGGCCGAGCTGACCGGTTCGATCGGTGTGGTCACGCTGAACATGGCGCGCCTCGGCTACCTCTACAAGGGCGACGAGGAGGGCCTCGTCGCGCGCATGGACGAGCTCATCGACCTGGCCTCGAAGTCCCTCGAAATCAAGCGCGAGACCATCCAGTACCACATGGACCACGGCCTCTTCCCCTACTCGCGCCGCTACCTGGGCACGCTTGATAACCACTTCTCGACGATCGGCGTCAACGGCATGAACGAGATGGTGCGCAACTTCAGCGACGATGCCTACGACCTGACGGACCCGCGCGGCTTCGACATGTGCGTGCGCGTCCTGGATCGGGTGCGCGAGCGCATGGTCCAGCTCCAGGAGGCCACCGGCCACATGTACAACCTGGAGGCCACCCCCGCGGAGGGCACGACCTACCGCTTCGCGAAGGAGGATCGCAAGCGCTTCGCCGACATCATCCAGGCGGGCACGCCCGACGAGCCCTACTACACGAACTCCTCGCAGCTTCCCGTGGGCTACACGGACGACCCGTTCCAGGCCCTTGAGGATCAGGAGGTCCTGCAGGGCAAGTACACGGGCGGCACGGTCCTGCACCTGTACATGGGTGAGCGCCTCTCGTCGGGGCAGGCCTGCAAGGAGATGGTGCGCCGCTCGCTGACCGCCTTCAAGGTCCCCTACATCACGATCACGCCGACCTTCTCCATCTGCCCGGCCCACGGCTACCTGGCCGGTGAGCACTTCACGTGCGAGAAGTGCGCGGCCGCCCGTCCCCACGCCGAGCCGCAGGCCTGCGAAGTGTGGACGCGCGTCATGGGCTACTTCCGCCCGGTCCAGTCCTTCAACATCGGCAAGAAGGGCGAGTACCACGAGCGCCAGATGTTCTCCGAGAGCGCTGCGGATGCGCACGGCGAGCTCGTCAGCGCGTTCCCTCCCGCGGGGAGCCGCTGACGTGAGCGCTCGTCCCCACGACGACGAGGCCGGGGCGACCCGGGAGGGCACGCTGAGCCTGAGCGTCCCCGGCCTCGTCAGGGGGCGGGATGCGCGCGAGTGGGCGCCGGACGACCTGCAGATCGCGGGCCTCGTGCCGATGTCGACCGTGGACTGGCCGGGGAAGTTCGCGGCGTCCCTGTTCTTGCAGGGGTGCCCGTGGGCGTGCCCCTACTGCCATAACAGCGCGATCATCGACCCGCGCATCCCGGGTGTGGTCGCGTGGAGCGCGCTCGAGGACCTGCTGGCGCGCAGGCGTGGCCTTCTCGACGGGGTCGTGTTTTCCGGCGGCGAGGCGACCCGCCAGATCGCCCTCGGCGCGGCGATGGCGCGCGTGCGCGAGCTCGGCTTCGGCGTTGGCCTGCACACGGCCGGCCCCTACCCGCGGCGCCTTGAGGACCTGCTGGGCGCCGGCCTCGTGGACTGGGTGGGCATCGACGTGAAGGCCACGCGCGATAACTACGAGGCCGTGGCCGGTCGACCGGGTGCCGGGGCGCGCGCATGGGAATCCCTGGGCGTCGTCCTGGACCATCCCGAGGTCGACCACGAGGTGCGCCTGACCGTTTATCCAGACGGTCCGGGCGACGGTTTAGCCGTTGCTCGCGCGGCTCGACGGATGGGCGTCAAGTCCTTTGCGCTCCAGCAGGCACGAGAATTCGGTACCCCGGAAGGTTTTGAGGCCTCGCGCGGCGGATGGGACGATCAGGTGTGCGCGCTCGCGGCCGATATCGAGGAGCTTAATTTTGACACCTTCGTCTTCCGACATAACTTGTAGGGGTTTTTGTCAAGTGACAGAGCCGTATCGTGGTCAGGAAACCGGACAAGGTTTCACTTGTGGCGCGTGAGCGCGGTATTGTGGAATAACCGCGTGACCGATGAAGTCTGGAGCACCGATGGCAGAAGAGCTGCATTTCGATAATCCTGCGGCGGCAGCCCAGGACCCGTCGACCGACGCCGAGGCGCTGCGCCAACTGGCGTACCGCTACCCCGAGCTGCGTCCGGTCGTGGCCGCGCATCCCCGTGCTTACCGTGGGCTGCTGGACTGGCTGCACCAGTTCAACGATCCGGCGATTAACGCCGCCCTTGAGGCGCGCGATGACTATGACGGCTACATCGACTCCAACGGCTACCTCGTCATGCACGGCGACGTGTCCGGCGCCGTTGCGGGTTCGTCGATCCGCACCTCCGAGTCCGGCATGTACGTGCTGGGTCAGGGCGGCGTGAATTCGTACTCCCAGGTCGAGCGCACGACCCCCTACACCGCTGTCGCGGGCGCGAACAAGCCGGTCCCGAAGGTGGGAGCGCGCGAGCAGGTCGTCGCCCAGGTGCAGCGCCAGTCGATCATGGGCAACACGGCCGCGCAGGATCCCGATGCGACGGCCGTGTACCCGTCCCCCGTGGTCTCCTCCTCGTACCCCACCGCTGGGGGATCGCCTGCCTCGGCCTCGGCGAGCACCCAGACCACCCAGCAGATCCCGCAGCCCGTGCCCACCGCCACCCCGGCCGCCCAGTCGGCGGCTCAGTCGGCGGCCAGCAAGGCTCCGAGTGAGCGCCGCCCGCTGTCGATCATGGCGATCGTGCTCGTCAGCCTGGGCGTCATCGCGGCGATCCTCCTGGGCATCGTCATCTTCGTGTTCACGCGCGGATACGAGGGCCCCGCGGGCGGTTCGAACCCGACGTCCTCGGCGTCCTCCTCGACGAGCCCCCAGCCGTCGGCCAGCGCCACCACCAGCGAGCCGGTCAAGTACCCGGCTCCCGCGGGCGCGGTGAAGGTCGATAGCTTCACCATGCCCTCGCGCAACATCACCTGCTCCTTCTCGGACACCGGCGTCAGCTGTGGCATCGCCGAAAGCAACTGGGCCGAGGAAGGCTACGCCTCCTGCACCGGCGGCAAGGTCGGCGTCCTGAAGGCCACGAAGGACGAGTCCACCCAGTCGTGCGAGAGCTCTATGCCCTCGGGTGGGGACACCATCGCGCACGGCGTGGCCGCCACGAAGGGCGACTACGCGTGCCGTTCCACGGCGGACGGCGTGACCTGCTGGAACACCAAGTCCGGCAAGTCCTTCGCTCTGGCCCGCGCCGGCTGGATGACCGGCTCGACCGGCGAGATTTTTCCCCTCCGACTTCGAATGGAACCAGTAAGGTGACGCGATTGTGAGCGGACCCCGAGGATGTCCTCGGGGTCCGCTTCTTTGTCGGGTGCTCGAGGCCCGGGCGGGGCCACGCTCGCAGCGTACCGGCGCGCTCACGGCCCCGGGCGGGGCTTCACCGTGCAGCGGTGCCCGGCCCCGGCCTCGTCCCCGGGGACGTTACTGCGGCTTCTCGATGGGACCCAGGATCAGGTTCGCCCACGCGGCGTGCAGGGACTCCTGGTCGGAGGGCTGGAACAGGCCGGCGAGCGCATCGCGGTACAGGCGCGAGAGCTCGTGCGTGTTGTAGTAGGCGCTGCCGCCGCACGCGCGCATGGCCTGTTCGACGGCGCGCAGCGTGGCCTCGGCGGCCGCGTTCTTCGCGGCGGACAGCTGGGGCATCCAGGAGCGGCCGCGGTCCACGCCCGCGTCAATGTCGCGAGCCAGTTCCCGGATCTGGGGGCCGACCGCGTTCATGATGAGGGCTGCCTCGGCGATGCGCCAGCGGATGTCGGGGTCGTTGGAGTAGGTCGTCTGGTTCTTCACGGAGCGGCGGCGCGCCACGTGCTCGGCGGCCACCTCGACGGCGCGCTCGCCCACGCCCTGGTAGGTGGCGGCCAGCAGGATCTCGAAGTGGGAGAAGATGCCGAAGATGACCGGGTCGGCGCTCGGTCCCGGGTCCGTGATCGTCAGGATACGATCGGCGGGCACGGTGACGCCCTGAAGGAGCGTCGTCATGGACTGGGTGGCGCGCATGCCCAGCGTGTTCCAGTCGTCCTTGATCGAGTAGCCCTCGTCGTCGCGGTGGACGATGCCGAACACAGACTTGGGGCCCTCCTCGGTCTCCGCGCGGCCGAAGATCAGCAGGCGCGTCCACACGGGGGACAGGGAGGTGAAGATCTTGGTGCCCTCGAAGGAGTATCCGCCGTCTGCCGTCGCGGTCGCGCGCGTCGTCGAGCCGAAGAGCACGAGGTCGTTGCCGGGTTCGGAGATCCCGAAGCCGAAGACCTCGTAAAGCTGCCGCGTCACGCAGGATCTGCTCGCCGCGCGCGTTGCCGTGGGCGACCAGGTGGCGGCCCAGGCCGACGATGATCTGGTGCATGTTGATGCCGAGCGCGGTGCCGGGGGCTGCCTTGGCGAGCGCCGTCTGCTCGGCGGCGATCTCGGTCAGGCTCAGGCTGGCACCCCCGAACTCGGTGGGGACGAAGGCCGCGAGGTAGCCGGCGTCTCGCAGGTCCTCCAGGTCGGCTTCGGGGTAGGTGTTCGTGGCGTCGGCGTCGGCGGCGCGCTCGTGGATGCGGGCAAGGAGGTCGGTGTCCAGGAAGCTCATCGCGGTCCTTTTGTCGGGTTGGTTTGGGGACGAGGCCGGGGCCTGATCTTAGGGTGCCCTTACTGTATCGCGGGGTGGGGTGTGGCGAGATGTAACGCTCCCGACGGGGCGTTGTCTGGCCTCGGGGTGCTCCTATTCGATAGTGTTGAGACCGTGAGTACACCGAATGAGCCCAGCCCTGCCCTCACGCCGCGTCAGCGGTTCCTGCGCGAGCGCCAGCAGCGCCAGAACCTGACTTTCGCGATCGTGGGTGTCGCGCTGATCGCTATTGCGTCAGCAGCGGCCCTCGTGTTCTCGGGAATCGTGTCGGTTCCCTTCGGTAACGACTTCTCTGTGAAGGTCAAGTACGCCGAGGTGGGCGACATCCCGTGCCCGACGGCGGACTCGAAGCCCGTGTCCCCTTCGCAGGTGTCGGTCACTGTCATCAACACGACCCAGCATCAGGGCCTGGCCTCCAAGGCCACGGACATGCTCACGACCGCCGGATTCCAGACGGAAGAACCCAAGAACGACGACATCGAGTACACGGGCAGGGGTGCGCATCACCGCAGGCCCGAACGGTGTCGACAACGCCTACTCCGTGGCGCGCTTCTTCCCGGGCGCTCACGTGCGCCTGACCGATTCGCAGGACGCCGCCGTCACGGCTGAACTCGGTACCTTCTACGACGACGCGATGAGCGCCGAGGACGTCCAGCGCGTCCTGAAGTCCACCGACCCCATCGCACAGCCCGCGAAGTGCCGCCCGATGTCGGGCTCCTGAGACCGGAGGAATAAGCAACGCGGAAGGCCGCCCCTCGGGGCGGCCTTCCTTCTTGTCGGGGCGGTGGGCAGCGCGCGTCCCGCCCCTCCTCAGTGCTGGGAGAGGGGACCTGCTGTGCCCCGGCCTCGTATATTGTCGAGCAGCGCGTGCCCGTTCGACCCGTACCACACGGGGATGCGCTCGGGGACGGTCCACAGGGCGTCGGGCACCATGGCCTCGAAGCTGCCGTGCGCCATGAACTGCTCGATTTCGGACAGGGAACGGATCGCGATGCCGGCGACGCACTGGGGGTGCTCGCGGGCGAACTCCGCGTAAATCTCGGGGTCGTGCTGGCCGTCGTCGCCCACGAGGAGCCAGCGCACGTGTGGGAACATGCGGGCCAGGCGGCGCAGCTCGCGGCGCTTGTGTTCGGGCCCCGAGCGGAACCAGCCCGTATTCGAGGGGCCGAAGTCCGTCATGAGGAATCCACCCGCCGGGTAGCCGGAGCGCTCCAGGAACGAACGCAGCGTGGGCACTACGTTCCACGCGCCGGTCGACAGGTACATGATGGGGAGTGCGTGCCTTCCGGCACCCCTTCCGATGTTGCTGAGGAGGTCGTGAGGGTCGTCAGCAGGTCGGCCATGCCGGGGACGGCCTCGCGGGAGGAGACGCGGTCCAGGAAGGCGTGCCTGGCGGCCGTGACCAGGCGCGGGAGCATCGACACCATGACGGTGTCGTCGATGTCGGAGACGACGCCGAAGTGTTCGTCGTCGGAGATGATGCGCACGCGCACGCGGGCCGGGCGCCCGGCGCGGATGCGGCCCTTGCGGGGGCGCTCGTACATCGCCGAGGGTGGGGCCGGCAGGGGGGTTGCGGTGCGCAGCGTGGTTGCGAGTTTGGAGGCCGTGTCTTCGGAGAGGCCGAGGGCGCGCACGTCGCCTGCGTGCAGTACCTGGATGGTGGCGTTGTGCCAGCCGGGTTCGAGGCCGTGGCCCAGGACCGTCATATCGACGAAGCCACCGCGGTCCGCGAAGGCGAGCCTGCGGGCGGTGCCCACCGTCACGAGGACGGGCTGGCGGGGGACCTGCGCGTTGAAGAACTGGCGCCACCCGCGCCTGTTCTGGAGCCACGTGCGCGACTCGTCGCCGCGGGCCATGAGGACGCGGCCGAGGATGCGGGCGCTGCGCTGGGAGCCGATGCCGCCAAAGCCGACGACTCCCGGGTAGAACCAGCCTTTCGACATGGCCGCGACCAGCAGGGTTGACGCGAATTCACCCGCGCCGGCGGTCAGTGCCAGGGCGAGTGAGGGGGACTCGTCGTCGATGAGAGGGGGTCGAAGCAACATCAGGGCAATCATAGGGCCTCGCGGCCCCGGTGGCGCAAGGATCGGGGATTTTGGGAGCGAGTGGCCCATGGTAGGCTGACCGTGTAGGAAAAGGGTGTGAAGATGCATGTGACAGGTCTTTCCCAGCGTGGGGAATCGTCGCTGCAACTGGAGGGGAAACCATGCGACTACTGCTGCAATTAGGCATCGTCGTCTGTCGATTCGTTAAACGTGGACCGGGTGCCATTGTCGGGCTCGCTCTCCTGCTTGCGTGCGGGGTCGGCTTGGCATCCTGGTATCGAGACCTGCCTGCGACTGAGCCTCAGACTCCCGAGACGCTCGCGCGCGAGTACGTTGATCTAATCTTCACGGGTCGCTACGCGGAGGCTGAGGAGTACGCGAAAGTCGAGTCGCGCACGTGTTCTCGTGGTGACTGCTTTCTCGATCCATCGCTCGCCACGCCCATTGAATATCCGCAGCTGGTCGAGCTGACGGTCAAGCCAGAAGCGCGGAGCGGAACAACGAGAGCTATCAGGTGCTCGTTCGATACACCCTTGGGGGAAAGGAATCGTGGGGCAGCTTTACCATCGTTAAACAGCCTGAGCACTACCCGACCCCGGGAGTGCGAACGGTGGGCGGATGGATGATTGATAAGCCCTGGCAGAGTCAATCAATGATCAGGATCGATGATGCCTTTGCGTCTGCGAGTGTTGGCGACCTTGAGGTCTATCGGGGGTATGGCATTGGTTCCGGGCGGAGGAGCTACTCGTGGGAGTACATCACGATGCGAGGATATCCTGCCATGTACGACCTCAATGTCACGAAGATTGCCGACCGGTGGCTTGTGCTGATACGCGATCGGAATAATCAGGAGGTGGATTATGGCGATTATAATTCTGTCCCCTTCTCTTTGGGGGAGGAAATGGCAATCGAAGCGGTCATGGCACCCGAGGACTACGACGAGCTGTACGTCCAGGTTGAGCGCGAGCTCCGTGCCTGTCTGCGTGGCGAGCCGTCCCCTGTGTGCACTCGCCAACTGTCCGGGAAGGGTGAGGAAGGGGCTGTGCTGGCGGTCGGTACCCATCTTCGGAACCGCCCGAGTCTTGACTCTGTGACCGAGGAGGACACCCTCTCGGTGGAGGTGACATTCCCCGATGGACGCAGGGAGTTTGTTCGGGTGAAGTGGCGATACTCGCAAGACTCGACGGGCACGGTGAGCATCACGTTGGAAACTGATCTCCCCCCGTGGGAGAAGGAGAAAAGGGGATGACGATGAGGCTGATTCGCTATGTCAAGCGCGGGCCGGGAGCGTTTGTGGGGCTGGCACTCCTGCTGGTCCTCGGGGTCTTGGGATGTACCGCGTATGAGGACTTTCTGCGTTCTCAGATCACGCCTGAACAGGCCGTGCGAGCCTACGTCCAGCTGATCATCGACGGGAAGTACTCGGAGGCTGAAAAGGTCATTCCCGCCCGGGACAAGCAGTGTAACGGAAGGTCGTGCAGGGTTGGCGACGACATCTCGGAGCTGCGCGTTGAAGCCCCGCAGCTGCTGGATGTGACGGTGAGCAAAGATTGCGGGGAGAGGCACGTCAGGTGCAGTGCGAAGGTCCGCCTGCTCGTGGGAGGTGTCGAGCAGGAGTACCAGTTAAGCCTCACTCGCGATGAGAGCGAGGGATCCCCCGTGACGGGATGGTGGCACCTAGATGGGGCACTATACGGAGAGTCAACGGTTGTTCTCGACTCGGTCTTCGCGGCGGCGACGTTCGGAGACGACTACGAGTTCGCGCAAGTGGGTCCCACGGCCCTCAGCGGGTCACAGTGGCGTATTATTCGATCGGGCTACCCCGGGGTGTACGAGCTTCGCGTCTTCCCGCTCGCTCATCACTGGCGCCATGTTCTGAGCGACACTCAGGGCAATGAGTGGTGGTCCGGGGAATCGGATAGCATCCCCGTTTCCCTCGGTGGAAACTATCAGCTGAGCGCTGTTTTGTCGGAGCGTGACTACAACGATGTTCACGTGGATGCCGAGCAGGAAATTCAGCGGTGCGTGCGCGGCGAGGAATCTCGCGTGTGCCTGCAGCGCCTGCGTGGGCACAGCGCCGAGGGCATGAGGGTGTCCTTTGATGATTCACCCGAGGACGTCGCCGTCTGGAAATCCCCAATTGATCTGCACGAGACCGGGGTGACGCTAGCCTACGCGGATGGGACGTCGAGCCACTTTACCCTCTGGTGGCGCTTCGCGGTCGATGGAGACGACGTGCACGTTACCTACACGTCTGGCCTCTATCAGCGAGCCATGCCGGCCGGTGGCTCGGGTTCGACGATGAACGAAAGGGCGTTCTGATTCATCGGTGCCGCCGGTGTTCGCGAAGTGCGAGCGCCGGCGGCACTGTCGTGCGCCGATTAGTGGCTCTTCGCATTGTGGGGTGTGGGGTGGTGTTCAAAGCGTCCCGGGGATCGTGGGCCGTGTCGTGGGACGATGACCGAACACAGGAGTTCGCCTTGGGCGCCTCAATAACCAAAACTCGCACGTAATTTGGGTACCCTAACTTTTCATAGGTATCGAGAAAACCGCAGAATTCCAACGGTGTGATTTCAATGTTTGAAATACATGTCGGGGAATTACGTGCGACATTTCTGAGGAACCACAACATGAGGCACCACAAAGACCCCACGAAGTGCCCCAAGCCCGGAAGACAACTCAAGCCCAGAAGACCCCCACAACCCCGACAGTCGCCACAACCGCCACAAGCATGGGGGCGCTGCACCCGTTACGTGGCGCTGCACCCGTTATGTGGCAGTGCACCCGTTACGTGGCGGTGCACCCGAACAGAAGAGGTGCATTGCCTACGGATCGGGTGCAGTGCCCCAACAAACAAGAACAAACGCGGAACTGGCACACCGAACCACTCACCGCCGCACCCCTCCATGCGCAGCTGGGCCCTACTGGCGGCAGGATGGGCACGCCGCCCACGCTGCCCACGCCGCCCACGCCGCCACCTGCACTCCGGCCCACCCCGACACCTCCTACACCCTTAAATGCGAAGAGCTGCCAAAGCCGACGACTCCCGGGTAGAACCAGCCTTTCGACATGGCCGCGACCAGCAGGGTCGACGCGAATTCACCCGCGCCGGCGGTCAGTGCCAGGGCGAGTGAGGGGGACTCGTCGTCGATGAGAGGGGGTCGAAGCAATATCAGGGTAATCATAGGGCCAAGGTGCCCGGGGAGCGCAAGCGTGGACAGGGTCCTGGCGGTCTCACGGTCCATGATAAATTGGTCCCACAGTAGCACCGACGGAGGAATAGAAATGCTCGATGGGTACAATGGCGGTTACGGAACGTCCGGTCCTTTTGATCGGTTGGGTAGTAGGGAAAAGGCTAAGTGTGCCTCTCTTGCGCTGGCCGCAATTGATTACTATATGTATCTTGAGGGGTTTGAAATAAAGGCGATCTATACGAGAAGATACTTTTGAAGCGTCATTTAGTATCCGGTCATAAGGCTGTGATTCGTACTGTCACTAGGCCTGATGCGAATGCAGATGGGGGTGGTGTTTGTAGTGAAAGCGCAAAGATTGTTGATAGCCAGGTTAATCGTGACTTCGCAGGAGAGTTTTCTGACATTAAGAGGGGTGTCGTCAATGTAGTTACGCCCTGGTTGAGTCTTCCGGATGCGGGGGAGATGAATGGTGTCAGTCTTGCGCTCAGTAAAGCACATGATCTAATTAAGGCGCAGTCTGATATTGTTGATCTGGCAGTTAATATCAGGGCTAAGATAGACAAAACAGTAACGTATGGTCAGGTTGCTGCAGTTGCGGGTGCGTATGCGGGCAGTGTTGAAAGCACTATTCTCAATATATCTGACCTTGTGAAGACGCTTTATGATGTTGTCTCGAAAAATGAAGAGATGATGGGAGGTGTTCTTGAGAGCAGATCTGACATTTTTGAAAAATTCGTAGCCAAGTTGAATGTCGATGATGGTGTCGATATTAAGGTGCTAATTTCTGTATTGCAATGGGCGCTTGAGCAAGTTCCTGACCTTGTTTCGGGCAATTATGTTGGGTTTGTTACGAAACTTGCTAGTGGGGGGTTATCATTGGCAGATGCCGCCCTTAGCAAAAAAGAGAGTGTTGATACGGTGGGTTATGGGACGGGGGAAGCTGCGAGAGTCCTGAACACGTATTTCACTACTCAGAACAATAATCTTCGCGCTCTTGAGCAGGGGTTGTCTGCGTTTCTTGATAGTGAGTATGTGCGTATTTCTGCTGCGCAGAGTGGATATTCCTTGGGGCTTGCGGAGGAAGTGGAGGAGGTAGGCTCAATGCCATCAACATTTGCCATTGAAGACAAACAGGGTTTAAGTGTTATTGTGACACAAGATTTGCCGAAGCTAAGTAAGAAGTTGAATGAGGTTGTTCAGGAGCTTAATGCTATAAACTATTCCAAAGCGTTTTCTAGGAGTGGTTACATTGGTATTGGGCAAAATGGAATTAACTCCGCGTATGTGTCCATGAAAGACCTCATTTGTGATTTGTTGCTGGACGTAGCCGATGATACAGATGATATGGCGTATTGTCTGGAGCAGTTCTTGTCCGACGTGAATCTAACGGAGGAACAGAGCGCGGCCGCATTGAGGGCCGCTGGGCAGGATAATGGTCGGGATACTTGGCGTTCGCTCGAGCGTGTTACTTCTCGGCACAATGCGCATCTGGTGGCGAAAGGGACGTATTAAGCGTATTGAATTCGGATGCGCTATCATGTTGTTAGACTTAGGTGGAGAGGAAGGTTTATGCTCCGAATTTGTCGTTTCATCAAGCGTGGTCCGGGTGCGATTCTCGGGATGGTGCTCCTTGTGGTGGTCGGGATCGCCGCGTGCACCTGGTATCGGGTGAATGTCGTGTGGGAACGGATCACGCCCGAGCAGGCGGCGCGAGCCTACGTGCAGATGATCGTCGACGGTGACTTTGAGACGTGGGATGAACTGAACCCGCCGGACCCAGTCTGGTGCCACAACGGCAGGTGCATCATGACGCTCACTGAGGTGTCTGCGCAACGCGAGCAGGGCCCCCAGCTCATCGATCTGAGTGTTCGCCCCACCTACTCCAGCAAGAAGTACGAGGCCGATGTGCGCTTTGACGTCGGCGGCGAGGAACGGTCGTACTCGATGATCCTCACCCGAGGGGATACCGGCTCGGACCTGACGGGATGGTGGAAGGTCAAGCGTGCACCCGAGGACATGACAGAGGTCTGGGCCGACCAGGCGATCTTGTCGGTCACCCACATCGATGGACAAACCTACACCCAGCCTGAGGAGTCACGGAACCGCAGTTGGCCGACGGATTGGCGACTTGCCACCGCGACGAGTTTCCCGGGCGTCCACGACCTCAGCTTTACGAAGACGACGGACCGCGGTCGTGTGATGGTGCTGCATCAGGACACCGGCCAGTGGCAGGACGTGGATGGAGAACACATCACGATCACCACCTCCGGGGTCTATCGGATCGCTGTCGTGCCGACCGCCCAGGACTTTGAGGAGGTTCGCGCGCTCGCCGAGCAGGAGATGCGCCAATGCCTGAGCGGGCAGTGGTCGCACATATGCGACGGGAAGGTCACCGGCGCCGGAGATGATGGCGTCACTATCGAGGTCAGCCTGGATAGGGAGCGCAAGCCCGATATGTCGATCTTCCGCGAGCGCGGGGGGGACCGTTTCCGTGACCCTACCGGACGGGGCCCTCGTGAATGAGCCCTTTAGCTGGCGTTACGCCGTCGATGACCAGGGGCAGACGCGCGTGAAGTTCTCTTAAGGAGTCTCGGCTTGACGAGGCCGGGGTGCCTTGGGTGGGACGCGTGCGGCCGCGCTACACCGATTAGTCGAGGGGCAGCGGCGGGGTCGGCTGGGCTTCGCTCTTGCGTAGCGCGGGCAGGCCGATGAGCATGAGGACGACCATCGCCCACCCCGCACCGGACATGGTGAACAGGCCGCCGCGTGCGCCGATCGCGTCGATCGCCGGGCCGGCAATCGCCGTGCCGAGCGAGGTGCCCAGGTTAATCGAGGTGGACATCCAGGTCAGGCCCTCGGTGAGCTTCGCGGCGGACACGGACTGTTGAATGATGACGTTGACGTTCGTCATCGTCGGCGCGCAGGTCAGGCCCGTGACAAGGATGACGGCTGCCATCGTCCAGATGTTGAAGGCCACGGGGAACAGGCTCATGCCTATGGCCATCGCGATCACGCCGATCGTGAAGAGCTGCCAGGTGGGACGCCTCCATGTGCGCGCGCCGTACACGAGGGCGGCGGTCAGTGAACCGATCGAAAAGAGCGCCAGGAGAATGCCGCCGAGGGCGGGGGCTCCCAGCTCCTCGGTGAAGCTGACCATCGATACTTCCATCGCGCCGAACGTCATGCCCATGCCGATGTAGGTCGCGGCCATGACGAGGACGACGGGCTTGCGGATGACGGACTCGCGCGGGGCGTTTGGGTCGTAGGGGATGATCGCGGGCTCGGAGGAGCGGCGCGAGAGGAAGAGCGCGCCGCCCACCGCCAGGCTGACGATCGAAATGATGAGGCCGGTTGCGGGGTGCAGGGCGGTGCCCAGGACCGTGGAGAGCACGGGCCCCACGATGTAGACGAACTCGTCGACCGCGGACTCGAGGGCGTAGGCGGTCGGCAGCTGGCCCGGCTTGTGCAGGATTGTCGACCAGCGCGAGCGCACGAGCGCGCCGGGCGCTCCCCACGTGGCACCCGCGAGGGCGGCGGGGATGAAGAGCGTCCACGCCGGGGCGTGCATGAAGACGGCGGCGACCAGCGCGGACATCGACAGGACCGAGATCGTCCACGCGGGGCCCATGACGCGCAGCTGCCCGTAGCGGTCGACGCGGCGCGCGAGGATGGGCGCGCAGATAGCCATCACGATGATGTTGACGGCCGAAACCGCGCTCCGGCCAGCGTGTAGTTGCCGTACTCGGCGCGCACCATCAGGATCGTCGACAGTCCCACCATGGACATCGGCATGCGTAGCACAAGTCCAGCCGCGGAGAATTTCCAGGCCTGACGGTAACGCAGAATGTCGAGATAGGTACCCAGCATCCCCTTATTCTATCGTCGGTCGGAGTGCGGCAATGCCGGTCGTGATGGGGTGTAGCTAACCCCTTACCGCGCGCGAGAGCGGGACGCAGCCACGGCCTCGTCGATGAGGGACGAGGCCGTGGCGGGTTATCGGGGACAGGCTCAGTCGGTCACTTCAAAGACGCCGAGCTGTCCCTTCTCCGCCAGGGAGAGAGCGTGGTTGACGAAGGTGTAGTGGCCGGCCTCGAGCGGCGTGAACTCGACGAAGCCGCCCTCGGCGGCGCCCAGGGTAAGGACCTGGCCCCAGCCGCCGCCGGACCCGCCGCCACGGATCGTGTAGGCGCCCTCGCGCCACACGGTGTCGAACTGGGTGCCCACCACGTGGAAGGTGGTCGCCAGGTTCGGGCCCGCGTCCATGACCCACACGCGCACGCGCTCGTTGGTCTTAATCTGGATCGGGTGCGCCTTGTACTGGAAGGGCACGCCGTTGAAGGCCATCGCGTTGGGCGCCAGGGCCGACAGGAGCGAGGCATCTGCGGGCTGCCCGTCCGCGCCCAGGTAAAGCTCGGAGGCGACCATGACGTACTCGCGGTCGACCTTATCCAGGTCGGTCGGGTCGATGATGACGGCACCGAACATGCCGTTCGCAATGTGCATCGACATGGGTGCGGTCGAGCAGTGGTAGAGCCAGATGCCCGCGTGCTTCGCGACGAAGGTGTACTCGAGGGTCTGCCCGGGCTCGATCGAGCGCATGACGTTGTCGGGGGCGACGAGGCCCGCGTGGAAGTCCAGCGAGTGGCTCATCGTCCCGTTGTTCACGAGCGTGATGTGGAAGGTGTCGCCGATGTGTCCGCGCAGGATTGGGCCGGGCGCGTCCCCGTTGAAGGTCCACGACTCGCGCGTCAGCGAGCTGGTGACGTTCACGGTCTGCTCGGTGACCGTGAAGGTGTAGTGACGCTCGGTCTCGTTCGTGGCCGGCGGCAGGACCGGGTCGCGCGCGTCGATCGTCGCCGCGTAGTCCGTCAGCGCGGTCGGGGTGGCCGGTCCCGCGGCGGCGTCCTGCCCGTGGTCGTGCCCGTGTCCGGTGTGGTTGTGCCCCGCGTGGCCGCCCGAGGCCGTGGCCCCCGCGGAGGACGAGGAACCCGAGGTCGCGCCCGTGGCCTGCACGTGCAGGGTCATGCCCATCTCGCGGTGTCCGGGCAGGGAGCACCAGCCCTCGACGTCGCCGGAGATGACGCCGAGGTCGAGTTCCTTCGTCTCGCCGGTCGCCAAAGACCCGGAGGTCACGCCCGTCTCAAACACCAGGTCGTGGCGCTGATCCCCCGAGTTCGTGAAGTCGATGATGAGGCGGTCGCCGATCGGGACCTCGATGTGGTTGGGCGTGAATGCCATCCCATCGACGCCCACGGACACGCGGGTCGTGTGTCCGGTTGGCGTCACGGACGAGGCCGTGGTTCCCGTCCCCGCGCCCGTGCCCTGCGTCGTGGGCGCGGACGGGTTGGACAGGAAGATCGCCAGCGCGAGCGCCACGACGGAGACGACGCCGATGATTGCGCCCGCCGTGCGGCTCACGGGCGAGTGGTCGCCCGCCGGGCTCATGCGCAGCTTGGGGGTTCCCGCCGCGGGGCCTTTCGGAGCGGGCGTCTTCGGCTTCTCGCCTCCCGGCGACGGCGAAGCGGACAGGTTCAGGTCAGCCACGGCGGCCTCCTTGTGTGGTGGGGGATGAAGAGGCGGCGCGCTTGGCGCGCGCCTGGGCCACGCCGCCGCGGCCCAAGAGGACGATGTCAACGAGGTAGGTGGCCAGTAGGACCACCCACGCGGCGATGGTGAGGCGTTCGGCGAGGATTCCGCCCAGGGAAGCGACGGCGAGCGCAAGGACTGCGGCCACGTTGCGAGCCGCCTCCCGGATGGGGGCCCCGGCCTCGAGCACGCCGACGCCGACGCGCACCGCGGACGGGCCGCCGCCGATGACGACGGGCATCAGGTAGGTGAGCGCGCCGACGAAGAGCTGGCCCAGCCCGGCTGCGCCCAGGATCGGCATCCACGCGAGGAAAGCCGTGCGCAGCCCGGTCGCGTCCGCCGCTTCGAAGGCGCGAAGGGACGCTCCCGCGCCCGCGACGAGAATCCAGGCGGCGCCCAGCATGAGGGACCACGCGCCGTACTCGGCGGGCCCCTTTGTCAGCGCCGCGCGGACCAACGGAACGCCCACGCCCAGGGCGGCCGCACCCACGACGATGAGGAGACCCACGGAGGCGACGCGCATCGACCCGGCCACAGCGCCGGTGCCGGCGACGAGAGAAGCGCAGCCACCCACATGGGCAGGGCGCTCGTCGCGAAGGACACGGCCCGCGGATCCATGCGCGTGCGCATCGCGGTCGGCCCCAGCGTCACGAGCGTGCCGCCCATCGTCAGGCCCACCCATCCGGCGACTCCCGCCAGCGCGTGGGCGACCGTCAGGCGGTCCCGGGCCTCGGCCAGCCACGCGGGAGCGTTCGCGTCGAACATGGCCACCGTGACGAAACCGGCCAGCGTCGCGCCGACCACCAGGAAGAAGGCCGCCGCGATGTAGTAGCGGATAATGACGGCGAAACGCGAGGCCAGGCGCTCGCGGGAAGCGGTGAGCAGCGCCCACCCGTGCCAGGCCGCGATCGCGCCGACGACGGTCGCGCCCGTGACGGTCACGTGCCACAAGCCCGACCACATGCCGCCGATGAGGAGCAGCAGGGAGAGATTAAACGCCGTGATGCGCACGGTGTTGTCGCGCCCCGCGCGTCGGTCGTCTGGCGCCAGGTGCGCGAGCGCGCGCGTGAAGTACCAGGACCACTGGAAGATACCGTTCGACAGGACGCCGAGGGTCACCAGGTGGATCATCGTCCACAGGTTCTGCGGGATGCGGCCTCGGGCGACGATCGTGACAGCCGCGGCAACGGCCGCCGTGCACATCCAGATCGTGGTCACGCGGTCGGTGCGGGGAACGCGGGGCTTGGTCATCGGGCCTCCCGTCCGCCCGAGGGCACGGGAGCCGCAGGCCTGGCCCCGGCCTCGTCCCCGGGCCCGATCTCGCGCGAGGCCGCGCGCGCCCGGCGAATCGTCACCGTCAGCGTCGTGCCCACGAACAGGAGCATGCCGACGACCCCGAGGGTGCCTCCCAGGCGCCACGGGTAGGCGGCCTCGCGCGCGCCCGCGAGGAGGCGGACGAGGAGGGAGAGCTGCAGGAACGCGAAGGGGACCCACATGGCGACGTGGTAGGGGACCTCGCGCCGGGCGACCGCCGGGATGATGACGGGCGCGTGGGCCAGCAGCATGGAGACGACGAAGCCAATCGTGATCGCGTGGACGCCGGCGTCGTAGCCGTATCCGTCGAAGGCGGGCGGCGCGATCACCCACATGAGTGCGGGCACGAGCGCCCACGCGTAGCCGCTCAGCATGCACACCGCGGCCAGGCGCGGAAGGCCCTTCATACGCACGGTGCCGCGCGCGACGTCGTGCCACGCGGTGTCGGCCATGAGGACACCCAGGCTCAGGCCGATCAGGGGGTAACCGATCGTGGGGGAGTAGAGCGCGACGGTCAGTCCCACCATGAGTGCGGCGCTCTCGGCTGTGATGCGCCGCTCGGTGGAGCCGGACGCGAAGGCGAGGCGTGCGAGCTCGACGCGCTCGCCGATGATCGTGACGATCAGGAACGCCAGCCACCAGGGCACCGCGCGCGGCGTCTCGAGGCCTCGCCACCACAGGAGGATGCCGCCCAGGCCGATGAGTGCGCCCATCAGCTGGATAAGGACGGCGTGCGTGGCCTGCCGGCGCGCCCACACGTAGCAGTAGATGGCCGTCAGCAGCGCCATGCCGAGGGTGATGAGGAAGCCGGGCATCATGCGCTCGGGCGCGAAGCCGCTCAGGTGGGCGGCCAGGTAGCGGGGGATCGGAAGGCTCGCGAGGGTGGTGCGCGCGGCCTCGTTCAGGGAGATGACGACCGCGCTGATGCCGCCCGCACCGGTCAGGAGGGGAGCGGCGTACGCCCACGCGCGCCGCCCGTCGGATTGCAGGCGACCGCGCGCTCCAGGCAGATCGCGGTGCCCAGGAACCCGTAGATCATGAGGAGCCCGTGCACGGTCCCCAGGCTCGTCGAGGCGATGGGAGCAAGCGCTCCGAGGCGCACGAGGGAGGCGTCCAGGCCAGCGAGCAGCGCGACACCTGCGAGGAGAAGGAAAGCCAGGCGCGCCTTGGGAAGGGAGGGGATCGGCGGACTCGTGCGTGGTTTTCTTGACGAGGCCGGGGCGTGCTCGCGTGGTCCGCCGTCTCGGGCGGCGGGGCTGGGTGCCTCGCTCATGTGGGCGCTCCTGGTGCTGGTGGGAGGCGTCGGCTCACCGACGTATCGAACTACCACCACGGTAACGGCCAGCGTCCCATATTTCTATGGGTAATCGCCGTGAAAATGGTCCCCGCGCGCCAACTGGGCCCAGCAGATAGCACGAAACCCCCAACCCACAGGGAAGGGGGTTTGCAGGACGTGACTTCAGCTTGCCGCTCACGAGTGAGCTATTACGAGGCCCTGTTTTGTCGGGTTTCGCGGTCATCATCTAACAGCTCGCGCTGCCAAGTATCCGTTTCGGCCCTTGTCCTACCCGTCAGTATAACCACCGTGGTGCGTGTGTGCCACGCATAGCTGCCGTCGATTCGCATGTGAATGTGTTGAGGCATAGGCCTATTGCGTGCAGGCCACTGCCCCCGAGCCATCGTCATAGCGCGGATACCCAGCGTGACATGACAACGGGGGCGGCGCTCGCATGAGCGCCGCCCCCGTGCAACCCGCGTGAGCGGGCAGCGTCAGAGCGTCAGCCGTTCAGGGCGTCGGACACGACCTGCTTGGCGGCCTCCTGGACCTCGGCCAGGTGCTCGGCACCCTTGAAGGACTCCGCGTAGATCTTGTACACGTCCTCGGTGCCCGACGGGCGAGCCGCGAACCACGCGGACTCCGTCGTCACCTTCAGGCCGCCGATCGGCGCGTCGTTACCGGGCGCGCGCACCAGCTTCGCGACGATCGGATCCCCGGCCAGCTCGGTCGCGGTCACGTCGTCCGCGGACAGGCCGCGAGCTTCGCCTTCTCCTCGCGGGAGGCGGCCGCGTCGATGCGAGCGTACGCGGAGGCGCCGAAGCGCTCCACCTGCTCCCTATGCAGCTGCGACGGGGTCTTGCCGGTCACGGCCAGGATCTCCGAGGCGAGCAGCGCCAGGATGATGCCGTCCTTATCGGTCGACCACACGGTGCCGTCCTTGCGCAGGAACGAGGCTCCCGCACTCTCTCCTCGCCGCCGAAACCGACGGTGCCGGACAGCAGGCCGGGCACGAAGTACTTGAAGCCCACGGGCACCTCGATCAGCTTGCGGCCCATGGCGGCCACGACGCGGTCAATGAGCGCGGAAGACACCAGGGTCTTACCCACGGCCGCATCCTCGCTCCACCCGGGACGGTGCGTGAACAGGTACTCGATGGCCACAGCCAGGAAGTGGTTCGGGTTCATCAGGCCGTCGGGGGTGACGATGCCGTGGCGATCCGAATCCGCGTCGTTGCCGGTCGCGATGTCGTAGGGGGTGTTGCCCTCGGCGTCGGGGGTCATGGCCTGACGCAGAGACGCCATCGCGTAGGGCGAGGAGCAGTCCATGCGGATCTTGCCGTCCCAGTCCAGCGTCATGAACGGCCACGCCGGGTCCACCTCGGGGTTGACGACCGTCAGATCCAGGCCGTAACGCTCGCCGATGGCCGCCCAGTAGTCGATGGACGCGCCGCCCAGCGGGTCGGCGCCGATGCGCACGCCCGCGTTGCGGATCGCCTCAATGTCGACAACCTGGTCCAGCTGCGAGACGTAGAACTCCAGGTAATCGAAGGGCTTGATGTTCGGGTCGTGCAGCAGCTCGGAGCCGGTGACGCGCGGAACGTCCTTCCACTCGCCCGAATCCAGCAGCTCGTTCGCGCGCGCCGCGATCCAACCGGTCGCGTCCGTGTCAGCGGGGCCGCCGTGAGGCGGGTTGTACTTTGAAGCCGCCGTCGCGCGGCGGGTTGTGGCTGGGGGTCACGACGATGCCGTCGGCCAGGCCGTCGCCCTCGGTGCGCAGATTCGCCGGCGCGCCGTTCGCGCCCAGGATCGCGACAGACACGGCGGGGGTCGGCGTGTAGGAGCCGCGCGAGTCAATGCGCGTGTCGATGCCGGCGGCCGCGAGGACCTCCAGGGCGGTACGCCACGCGGGCTCGCTCAGGGCGTGCGTGTCACGGCCGATGAACAGCGGTCCGTTGATACCCTGCGACGTGCGGTACTCGATGATCGCCGCGGTGATGGCGATGATGTGCGCCTCGTTGAACTTACCGTCCAGCGAAGCGCCGCGGTGGCCCGACGTTCCGAACGCGACGCGCTGTCCCACGTCGGTCGGGTCGGGGACGATGTCGTAGTAGGCGGAGATGACATCGTCGACGTTGATGAGGTCTTCTGGAAGGGCACGTGTGCCAGCTCGATCATGCATAGGGACAGTGTTGCACGTAACCTCCACTTCTGCGTAGGTCCGTCCACGGCGTGAAACAGCTCATTTCTTTTCCTGGTACGAGGCCGTGGCCGAGCGGGCGCAAAACCGCAGGTCAGCGCATATTGCGCCCCGGCCTCGTCCCCGATTGAGGAGCGCGTGGATGGACGTATTCCCAAATGAGGGAGGGAGCGACTATCCTATGAGAGGTCGGTCACCGCAGACCGTGGCTGTTTTGGCAGGAGGAACATCGTGGGATGGTTTGATTCCATCGAACATAACCGTTGGCTGAGCACCAACATGCAGGCGCTCATTGAAGAGGCCGAGGGGTCCATCGTGGCCACCGGCTTCGCGCACCTGGACGCAGACGGCAAACCGGACCTGACCAGGTCCATCGACCTGGCCGTCACGGGACGCATGGCGTACATCTTCTCCCTGGGTGCCCTCATGGGCCTGCCCGGCACCCGCCGCTACGCCGACCACGCTGTCAAGTCGCTGACCAAGTACTTCACCGACCCCGTCCACGGCGGCATGTGGTACCAGATCAAGCCCGAACCCGACGGGGAGGGCCACGGCGTCCCCTGGGATGAGCCTCCCGCGTGAAGTCCCAGTACCACACCGTCTACGCCCTGCTCGGCGTCGCCGCCGCGACCGTCGCCAACCGGCCCGGCGCCCACGAGCTGCTCGAGACCATGCTCCAGGAGCAGAAGGACTACTGGATCGACGACTACGGTCTCGTGTGGGATCAGTACGACGAGGCCTTCACCGAGCCTGAGCCCGTCCACGCCCTGGGCACTCTCATCCACACGATCGAGGCCTACATGGCCGCCGCCGAGGCCACGACCGAGCCCGAGTGGCTGGATCGCGCCGAAAAGATGACGGCTTTCGCCCACAAGGTGGCCTCTAAGAACAACTGGCGCCTGCCCGAGTACTACAACGAGGAGTGGGAGCCCAGCCTCGAGGCCGGCAAGCTGTGCAACGACGGGCGCCGCTACCACGAGGGCTACGTCACCGGTCACTCCATGCAGCTCGCGCGTTTCGCTCTTCAGGTGCGCGCCGGCCTGCGCTCGATGGGCTGGGCCGTCCCCGACTACCTGCTCGAGCTCGGCACCGAACTCTTCGAACGCGCACGCGTTGACGGCTGGCGTCGCATCGACGGCGCCCCCGGCTTCTCGACCGGCGTTGACAACAATGGTGATCCTGTGCCCGGCGAGGACGAGCATCAGCAGTGGGTCGTGTGTGAGGGCGTGTGCGCGACCGTCGCCGTGCGCCGAGCCATGCTCGACGACGGGCATCGCATCGACGAGGTCGAGCACTTCGAGCACTGCTACCGGTCCTTCATTGACTACATCCACGACTACCTGATCACCCAGCCCGGTCGCTGGATTCGCCGCCTCGGTCCTCACAATGAGAGCGTCCAGCCCGCCAAGTCCTCGCGCTGGGATGTGTACCACGCGATCCAGGCGATGCTCGCGATCCGCGTGCCGCTGTGGCCGCCGACGGCGCCCGCGCTTTCGCGCGGTCTCCTCGACCACCCCGAGGAGCCGGCGCCCGACAAGAAGTCCTGGAACTTCTTCGGCCTGCGAGGCTGATAGCTGCGATTGGGATCGGACCCGGGGCGTGTGCACCCCGGGTCCGCCTCTTTGTTCGCGCTGCGCGGTGAGCGCCGGAGCGATCCTGCAGATGTGGTGCGCGCCCGCCCCAACCTCTCCCTCTGCCGCAGGGTGGGCGGTTCCTGTGCCCGTACCGTCGGCTTCGCGTGTGTGAGTCTGTTCCTGTAGGATGAGGCAGGTCTGGAGGGCTGTCTGAGTGGCCGAAGAGACGGTCTTGAAAACCGTTGTGTCAGCAATGGCACCGGGGGTTCGAATCCCTCGCCCTCCGCCATGTCGACACGTTCTCGGGCGTGTGCGGCGGGTGCGGTTCGCGTTCGCGGCAAAAATGTCCTAGAGTAGTCGGCACTGGAGACGTCGCATAGTCCGGTCGAGTGCGCCTCCCTGCTAAGGAGGTAGGGGTGCATAGCCCCTCGCGGGTTCAAATCCCGCCGTCTCCGCTCCCAGCCCCGGGATTCCGTTGGAATCCCGGGGCTTCGTCGTTGTCTGTTCCGGGCGTGGGATCTGTGTGCGTGGGTTCTGGGCGCGGGATCTGTGTGCCTGGGTTCTTGGCGCGGGCTGGCGTTTCCTGTGGCGCCTGTCGTGCGGGCGGATCCGGTCAGGTCTTGTGGGTGGTTGCTGAACAATGTCGCACGTAATTTCCCTGTCAACCTTTGAAGAATTGAAATAGTGATGTTGCAATTCCAACGTTTCAGGGCGCAAGTGAAAACTGACCAAAGGAAATTACGTGCGACTTTTGTGTGGTGACCGCTCTCTGGCCCCTGAGGGGTGGGAGGCTGGTGTGCGCGTGGGCCCTTTTACTGGTCGCCTTAACCCGTTCCTGCGCAGCTGGGCCCGATAGGTGGCAGTGTGGGCGGCCTGCCTGGGCTACCACCTGTGGGGTTAACCTGCGCATGAAGGGGCCCAAGCAGCCACCTGTCCGGCCGATGGTGCCACCCCTGGGGCCAATGAGGCTACCTCTGAACTGAGCACATCCGTCCGCCGCTCCTGGAACTGACCGCCGACCCACACGTGATGTCCTATAACACCAGGCGTCCGCAGTCAGGTGCCCGTCGCTCGCGGATAGGAAACGAGTATGCGGATAGCTTATGAACATGCGGATAGCTTCGTAACCTATCCGCGAGGGCGTAACCTATCCGCGAGGGCACAACCTATCCGCGAGGGCGCAACCTATCCGTGAGGGCGCAACCTATCCGCAAGCGCCGCTCAGTAGATCGTCACGTAGGTGCCCGAGGGGATCGTGTCGTGCAGCCACTTGGCGTCCGAGTAGCGCAGGCGCACGCATCCGTGGGACACGTGCCCGCCGAGGGTCCCGTCCAGTACCGACATGGTGCCCTCGTGGTAGAGAACCGAGTGGAACAGGTAGTCGCCGTGGAACTGCGTCCACCAGTAGGCGGTGTACCCGTGCCCGAAGGAGTGGCCGCGGTTCTTGATGGAGAAGGTGCCGGTGACGGTCGGGGTGGAGGGTTTTCCGACGGAGCAGGGCATGTCGGTTAGCGGCTGCCATGAGCCGGCCGCCCAGTAGAACGTCATGCAGTGCGGGGCGTTCGTATCGACGACGATCAGGTAGTTCGTGGGGCTGTACAGGGTCTTCGCGTAGTTCCAGTCGGCCTCGAAGCTGGCGCGCCCGGACACCCAGAAGCCGCTCCACCGGTCGAAGTAGTTCCAGCTGCCGTCGACCATCGCCCAGGAGGTCGCCATCGCGCCCCCGGAGTTCGGGTCGAGGTAGTACCAGTTCGCGCCCTCCTGGAGCCATCCGGTGGCCATGGCACCCGAGGATCGCAGGTAGTACCAGGAGCCGTCGCGCAGCCATCCGGTGGCCATTGCGCCGGACGAGTCCGCGTAGTACCAGCTGCCGCCCGCCTGGAACCAGCCGGTGGCCATCGCGCCGGAGTCGCCCAGGTAGTACCAGGCTCCGGCCCAGACCCACGCGGCTTCGCTCATAGCGCCGGAAGCGTCGAAGTGGTACCAGGTGCCGGCGATTGTGGTCCATCCGGTGGCCATCATGCCGCCGCGGTCGGGGTCGAGGTAGTACCAAGCGCCGTCGGAGACCTGCCATCCGGTGGTCATGGCCCCGGAGTCGGTCAGCAGGTACCAGGCCGCGCCGTCGCGGTACCAGCCGGTGCGCACGCCGTTCTCGGTCGACGCGTACCAGGCGCCGTCGGGCGCGCGGTACCAGCCACGGGGCACGAAGCCGTCGGCATTGAAGGCGTAGCGCACGCCGCCGACGTCAAAGACGCCGTCCTTGAGCCAGGTTCCGTCCGAGCTCTCGTAGCGCCAGCCCTCGGCGTGGCGCACCCATTGCGCGGTGACGGGCGCGGGGGGATTGGGCTCGTCCGGCGCCGGTTTCGCCGGGTCGCCTGGGTCCGGTGCCGGGGGAGTGTCCTGCGCCGAGGCCTGGTCCTCCTCGGGGGTGGCCGCGGCCTCCGGGGTGGGGGTTGCGACGGGCGAGGCCTGGTCCTCCTCGGGGGTGGCCGCGGCCTCCGGGGTGGGGGGTTGCGACGGGCGAGGCCTGGGGTGCTTCGGGTGTGGGAGTGGCCGGTGTGCTCGCGCCGGATTGGGCGGCGGCTGGCGTTGCGGCGTCTGCGTCGACGTCGGTGGCAGCGGCTGATAGGGGGAAGAGGCCAACGCAGGCGAGCGCGGCTACCGATGCTCCGATGCATCGGATGAAGCGGATGCGGATCCTATTCATAATGGCACCTCACTGGTGGGGGATGACTCAATCTTAGGCGTCCAGTGGCGGGATGAGTGGCACGTTGGTGGTGGCATCGCGCCGGAGGAATAGGCCGTGCCCGCGCCGGGCAGGGGCGTGCCCTGCGCGGGCGTGCTGGCACGGAGAAGCGCCTGAAGGCGTTGTGTCCCTACCTAAATTAGCTTATGATACTTTTATAAAGCTCGTCAACACTTGTTCGTCTCGAAGGAATTATCTCCGTGTCAAAGAAGGACATCATTATTCCCCTCGTGCCCGCGGCGCTCAGTGCTGCGCTCCTCGCCGGCGGGGTCACCGTGTTCTCCGCTTGCGAGCCCAGGCCGGACGGCACCTGGATGCACTGTCACCAGTGCCAGAACTCGGTGGCCGCCAGCGCGGCGGGCCTCGTCGTGTTCTTCGGAACCGCCGCGTTCGTCAAGAACAAGGGCGTGCGCCTGGCCCTCCAGGCCCTGTCGCTGATCGGCGCGATCGTCGTCTTCTTCATCCCCGGCGTCATCTGCCCGCTGTGCATGATGAAGACGATGCGCTGCCACACGGTGTTCCAGCCCTTCGTGCGCATCATGAGCGTCCTCGTTGCCGGTGGCGGCGTCGCCGCCCTGGTTCACACGCTCAAGAAGGACCGGGCCTCCCAGGCCTGATGTCGAGGCGGTGACACGCGCGCGCCTGACCCAGGCAACCATCAGAGGGGAGCCGTCGCACTCGCGGCGGTTCTCCTCGTGTTGTCCGCGGCCTTCCTGGGCTACAACCATCACCGCGGCTCGCGTTACGCCGAGGCGGTCCGACTGGCCGAGGCCGGGGATACGACGGCGGCCTACGAGATCTTCACGGGGCTGGCGGGTTACTCGGACGCGAAGGAGCGCGCGGCGGGCCTCGTCGAGAAGGACCCGGCGCTGCCCTACCGCAAGGCTGCCAAGGGGGACCTGGTGACCTTCGGGTCCTTCGAACAGGATGGCGATGAGCTCAACGGCCCCGAGCCGATCCAGTGGATCGTCCTGGAGCGCTTCGGCGACAGGCTGCTGGTCCTGAGCGCCGATGTGTTGGACGGGCGCCAGTACAACCACGTGCCCTTCCAGGACGTGACGTGGGCGGACTCGGACCTGCGCGCGTGGATGAACGGCGACTTCTTCGATGCCGCGTTCACGCCCGCCCAGCAGGGGATCATCCCCTCGGTCCTCAACGACAACGCGGACCAGTCCATCACCGGCGCTGCGGGCGGCGCGCCCACGCAGGATCGCGTCTTTGCGCTGAGCGAGCAGGAGAGCGTCATCTACCTGAGTACCTCTGCCGCCCGCTCCGACATCGGCGCGGCACCCGCCAGCCAGGCCGCGGCCTCGGGCACCCTGTCCGTCAGCGAGGAGGGGACGGCCGACTGGTGGCTGCGTTCACCGGGCACCTACCCCTTCGCCGCGCAATACGTCGACGCCGCGGGCACCCCGCTCCCCAGCGGCGCGAACGTCGACGTGCTCTACGGGGTGCGCCCGGCCCTGTGGATCGATTGCGCCGAGGCCGGCGGAGGCGGGCAATGACCCGGGCGTTCGCGCTGCGCCTCGTTCCCCTCAAGAACCTGCGCGCACACCCGGTGCGCGCCGCGATCATCCTCATTCTCGCGCTCGCCCAGGCCGCATGCGTCTTCGGCGGGCTCGTCGCCCTCGACGGGATGCGCGCCGAACTCAGCCTCGCCCAGCGCAGGCTCGGCGCCGACCTCGTCGTCTACCCGACGTCCTGCCTGAACAAAGTCGACAAAAAGAGCGTGACGATGCTGGGCACGCCCGTGCTGTGCGACCAGCCCAGATCGGCCCTGTCGCGCATGGGTGCCAACGAGGACATCGCAGCCGTCTCCTACCAGCTCACCATCGCCGACCAGACGCACGGCGACGATCCCCTGTGGGTCGTCGGCTACGACCCGGCGACCGACTTTGTGATCTCCCCGTGGATCGCCGAGGGCGAGGGAGTATCGCCCCAGGTGGGCACCGTCGCCGTGGGTTCCGCCGTCCCCCTCACGGACGCCGGCGACGTCACCATTTTCGGGCGCCAGTGGCCGGTGGGCGCCCACCTGGAGGCCACCGGCACCAGCCTGGATGCAGCCGTCTTCGTCTCCATGGACACCCTCAGCCAGGTCATCGCCGCCTCCACCCAGGCCGGCGTGGACACCTACGCCTCCCTGAACCCCGCCGAGGACTACACGGTCGCCCTCGTGCGCGTGGCTAACCCGGCAGATGTCCAGGCCGTGACAGAGTGGATCAACCTCTACGTGCGCAAAGTCAGCGCCGTACGATCCGACCTGACCGTGGCCACCACGGCCTCGGACATCCGGGCTCACCGAACGGTCGTCCTCGGCGTCCTCGGCGCCGCCTGGCTGATCCTGCTGGCCGCCCTCATGCTCGCCCAACTGACCCTCATGAACGAACGCCGCCACGAGATCTACGTGTGGCGCTCGATCGGCGCCTCGCGGCGCGTCATCGCCCGCGTCATGACAGCCGAATCCCTGCTCGTCCACGTCGTCGGCGCGCTCGCGGGTGTCCTCGTCGGTGCCTGCGTGCTGCCCCTGGTCGGCGACGCGCCCGCGCTGGCGGCGCTGGCCTCGCCGGGCCGGTCCGTGCCCCTTGCCGCGCTCACCGTCGCCCTGCTGGTGGGCGCGGGGGTCGTGGGAACTCGCCTCGCCCTCGCGCGCGTCTCCCGCGGCGCCCAGGGTAATAAGCTGGCCCCCATCTAGGGCTTCAACAGGAGGAACAACATGTATTCGCTCGCGCGACTCCCGTGGATGAACCTGCGCGGATATCCGGTGCGCACGGGGACCCTCATGCTGTTCTCGGCGCTCATGACGATGGTCATGTTCGGCGGAACCATGCTCGTCTCGGGCATCGACCGAGGCCTGCGCACCGTCGAGTCGCGCCTGGGGGCCGACATCATGGTGACCCCCGAGCAGGCCGACGCCGACTTCGACGCGCAGACCTTCCTGGTGAGCACCGAGCCATCCTACTTCTACATGGACGAGGCCATCCGCGACCAGGTGGCCGCCGTCGACGGCGTGGAGGCCGCCTCCGCCCAGCTGTTCCTCGCCACCGCCCGGGCCTCGTGCTGCGCGGGCCGCTACCAGGTCATCGCCTTTGACCCGGCCACCGACTTCACCGTCCAGCCGTGGATCGCCGACACGCTCGGGGAGGCGGGCCTCGGCGAGATGGACGTGATCGTCGGCGCGAACGTGGGCGTGGCCAACCCGGAGAACTTCTCGCTCTTTGGCAACAAGCTGCGCGTCGTCGCCCAATTCGAGCCCACCGGATCGAGCCTGGATAACGCCGTGTACGCCAACTTTGACACCGCTCGGATCCTCATTGACTCGTCGCTGGACAAGGGGCTCAACAAGTACACGACCCTGGATACGGGCCACATCATTTCCTCGGTCATGGTGAGGGTCGCGCCCGGCGTGGACGCCGACGCGGTGGCGGCCGAGATCCAGGCGCGCGTGCCCGGTGTGTCCGTGGCGACGTCGACGACGATGGTCAGCGGGATCGCCCGATCGCTCGAGACTACGTCCCGCACGATCACCGCGCTGATCGCCCTCGTGTGGGGCGTGGGCTTGGCGATGGTCACCCTCGTTTTCGTCATGATGATCGTCGAGCGTAGGCGCGAGTTTGGCACGCTCGTCGCGGTCGGTGCCCACAAGGGCCTGGTCTCGCGCATCGTTCTGTCCGAGGCCGTGGTGGTCAACGCGGTCGGCGCGGGCGCCGGGATCATCGTGTCGGGCGTCCTCATCGTGTCCTTCTCGGGCCTCGTGCGGCAGACCATTGGGCTGGGCTTCCTGGTCCCCTCCATCCCCGTGATCGCGGGGCTGGCGGTGGGGGCCGTGGCCGCCATGGGTCTCGTCGCCCTCGTATCATCGTGGATAGCTCTGCGCGCCCTGAACATGAAGGACGCCAGTGCCCTACTCAAGGAAGGCGAGTGACATGCTCATTGAAGCGACCTCCCTCACCAAGGATTTCCCCCCGCGGCCGTCAGGGAACCCGCCTCTTCACGGCCGTTCACCCGCTCGACATCGCGCTGGAGGCGGGGCAGCTGACCGTGATCACCGGGCACTCGGGTAGCGGCAAGAGCACGCTGCTGTCCATGCTTGCTGGGATGCTCCCGCCCACCGCGGGCACGGTTCGGCTGGGGGAAGCGGACCTGTACGCGATGCGTGACGAGGAGCGCTCGCGCCTGCGCAACGAGCGCATCGGCCTGATCCCGCAGGGGCACACGGCGCTGCGCAGCCTGAGCGTCCTCGAGAACGTCCTGTTGCCCTCCGTGCTCTACGCGAAGGTGGAGCCGCCGCGCGAGCACGCTGAGGAACTGCTGGACCGCGTGGGCCTGGGTGACTTGGCGCAGGCCCGGCCCAATGAGCTGTCGGGCGGCGAGCTGCGCCGCGTCGCCGTGGCTCGCGCGCTCCTCATGACCCCGAGCGTCGTCCTGGCCGATGAGCCGACCGCCGGCCTGGACGCGCGTAATGCGACCGACGTTCTGTGCCTCCTGCGTGAGGCGGCCGACGGGGGAGCGGGGATCCTTATCGTGACCCACGAGCCCGAGGCACGCCGCTACGCGGACCGCACATTCGCGATGGACGCGGGGCGTCTGACCTGCGAGGATGCGTCCTAGCGGGGGACGAGGCCGGGGCGGGGGCGCGCGCGCCCCTCGCGCCGTCTGGGTGCGCCCGCAGATAATCAACCCAACGATCGGTCAAGGGCATCGATAGAGGGGCGACGTCGTGTGCTCAGCCGACAACATCCCCGCGTGTGAGTTGCAACACTCAAATCGTGGTGGATTGTCCCTCCGGTTTCGGCACTAGTGGTCATTATTTGCGCGCTCGGTGGCCGACGTTTCCATGATTATTTGATAAATAGGTGCGGGCTGGCGTTTTTCGGCGCTGACCAAGAGTTCAGAGAAGTTGTTATATTGCCGTAATGCCCGGAATCTCAACGAAATACAACGGTGTAGTTGTGGTTGAGGCGATAACTGTCAGACATAGTGGAACTATCTCATCTTTCACTAGGCTGGGACACAAGTCCTGTCCATATTCTGTCGAAAGAAGGAGAAGTCGATGTCTCGACTGCGTCCGTTCCGCGCCCGTGTGGGCGTTGCGGGTGCTGCCAGTCTGGCTGCTCTCTCGCTTCTCGTCACGTCGCTGACACCCCTCGCCATGCGAGCCAGCGCTGCTGACGAAAGCGCGCAATCGCCTGACGTAGCGTCCTCCCAGGAAGCTACCACGGCCTCGTCTGATACTGAGGTGGCCGCCGCGCCCGCCGCCGAGGCCGGGGTTGAAGCCCCCGCCGCGGAAGCTGGCGCCGAGGCTCCCGCCGCCGAGGTCGCCCCCGAGGGTCAGCCCCGCACGCGCCGCGCCCGCGCAGTCGCGGACGACCAGGCGACCCTGGCTCTGAACGTCGTCAACGATGAACCGACCCTGCGCACCCACGACGATCAGATCACGACGATCAACTTCTCCTGCTCCTCGGTCACCACCCCCTGCAAAGGCGCCGAAATTGAGCTCACGCTACCCGGCCCCATCACGCCGGCCGGCCTCAAGCTCGCCGAGCGCGGCTACACGGTCGTCCCCGTCACCGGCGACAGCGTCACCAAGACGACGAACTCGACGGAAAAGACCCCGGACGGCACCCGCGTGCAGCGCTACATCTTCAAGATGAAAGACCCGCTGCCCGCCGGCACGTCCGACCGAATCCAGGTCACCTGGCACTACGACTACTATGACGCGCCGAACAACTCCACGACGAACCAGACGGTGACCTTCCGGGCGGCGAACGCCCAGACGGTCGAGCAGGCGCTCACCACCACGTGGACAGCCGACACCGACGTCGCCATCGAGAAGAGCGGCCCCACGAATCCCTCCAACTATCCCGCGGCCGGCGGCGAGACGACCTACAGGCTCCGCTACGGCTACCAGCAGATCGACCAGACCAACCCCAACAAGGTCGGCATCCGCTGGAACGGCTCCTCCAGGAAAGGCGACAGCCTCAACGGCCTCGGCTTCGTGGGTGTCCAGAACATCAAGGTTGTGGACCCGCTGCCCGCCCAGGCGGTCTTCGTGTCTGCCTCCGACGGCGGCGTCTACGACGCGGCGACCCACACCGTGACCTGGTCCTACGACAAGTGGTTCTGGCAGAACCCGCTCGAGTCGACCGTCACCGTGAAGTACCCCGAGGGCGCGGTGACGACCTCGGACACGGTCACCAACAAGGCGACCATCTCCGCCGAGGTCATGAACGACCCGGCGACCATCGTCTCGAAGAGCTCCGAGATCACGCACGGCTTCTCCGTGCGCAAGCCGGGCGGCAGGATCACGAAGGCCGGTAACGACTGGGCGTACCAGACGCGCGGCAACCTCGCCCAGTGGCGCTTCGGCGGCACGAACTCCGGTAACACCACACTGCACTTCCGCTGGGAAGACACGCTTCCCTGCACCTGGTCCACCCAGGACGCCAAGGCCGCCGGCGACTCCTGCGACCAGCCGACCATGGTCGGCCCCTACCGCTTCACCGTCTTCAGCAAGTCTGGATACGAGGACAACGGCGGATGGACCCTCGAATACTGGACCAACAAGGGCAACCACGAGACCGTCAACTACACGAAGACGACCGGACTGACCCTGCCCGAGGGAGAGTGGATCACCCGCTTCACGATCGACACGGACGCCGCCCCCCAGACGAACCCCCAGGCGTGGCTGCACGGCACAATCCCCACGAACTTCCCGAACAAGGAGCCCGCGGACTTCGCGTCGCACTACAACCCTGTGTTCCCGCCCGAGAGGTACTACAACTACGAGGCCTCCCCGGACTACGTGCGCTTCCAGAACTGCGCGAGCGGCACGGTGACCGACAAGGACAGTGGCAACGTCGTCGCCTCCAACGAGGACATGTGCTCGTGGATGCGCGTGCGCGACGAGTTCCCGAGCGTCCAGGCCTACAAGTCCGTTCGCACCAACCCCGTGGTTGTTGGCAAGCCCGCCACCTTCTTCATCAACGGCACCGCCAAGACGAAGGCCGACGGTGGCGCCCCCACTCCGTTCACCATTGTTGACCTGCTGCCCGAGGGCTTTGACGTGGACGACGCCTCGGCGATCGTCCCCGAGAAGCGCTCGACGCTGAAGAACCCCGATGGCACGCCCTACGACCTGAGCAAGGTCACGGTCGAGGTCGAGAAGGACTTCAACGGAACGGGCCGCACTCTGATCCGCTGGAACGTGCACGACCCGGTCGAGGGTAGCCTCTACTCGACCTTCAACGTCAACGTGCTTGCGACCGCTGCCGCCGGTAAGAACACGAACGACGCCATGGCGTTCATGCCCGGCGACGGCGCGAAGGCCACGAACGAGGACAAGAGCCTGCGCAACACGAACTACTGCATCGGTAGCCGCGCGGTCGACACCTTCGACGTGAACAAGAACGGCTCGATGACCGACTACGTGTGCAACGCGGCGACGAACTTCAACGTCGCGACCACCCCGTCGATGAACATTGCGAAGGAAGTCAAGGGCAACAAGAATCCCGACTTCGTCCCCGCTGGCGAGATCGCCGAGATCGACCCGGGTGCGGACGGCGCCTACCGTTTCACGATCTCCAACGCCGGCAACACCCCGCTGACGAACGTCGTGGCCTACGACATCTGCCCTACAAGGGTGACGTGGGTGTTGGTCCCGCCGCCGGCCAGGCTCGCGGCTCGCACTGGAAGCCGAACCTGAACTCCACCACTTGGGCCTTCCAGTCGGTGAAGGAGAAACCGGGTCGCGACCCAGAGATCACGCCGGTTCCGGCCTCGGACATCACGATCCAGTACTCCACGGTTCCCAACCCCTGCCGCGGCGAAGTCCTCTCCGCGGGTGGCTCGATGAATGACGCCCCCGTGGGCTGCACGCAGAATGCGTGGGGTGACGCTCCCGCCGACCTGACGACGATCACGGGCTTCCGCCTGGTGATGAACCGCGACATCGAGGTGGGTGAGAAGATCCGCTTCATCGCGACCATGACCTCTCCGGTGAACGCCAACCTGATTGCCTGGAACTCGGTGGCCATGTCCGGTGGTTCCATGCTGAACGGTAAGGTGTCCTACCTGCTGCCCAACGAGGCCCCCAAGGTTGGTATCAACGTCTCCACCGACGTCGAGGTCGCCAAGACCGTGTCCCGCGTCAAGATGAACGGCGACGAGCCGGTTCGCGACGCCAACGGTATTCCCGAGACCCTCCAGTCGACGGAACCGATCATGCCGGGCGACTACATGCTCTACCGCATCACCCTGAACAACAAGGGTCCGGCTGTTGCTTCGGGCATGACCGTCAAGGAAGTGCTTCCGGCAGGCGTCGAGTTCGTCTCCTCCGAGACGCGCATCTGCCAGGACGGTGCAACGAACCCGTGCACCGGCACCGTGAAGGCAGATTCCGGCTTTGAGGTCCTCGACACGGACTGGCAAGCCATGGAGTCTGGCGTTCTCAACACCAACCTCTACGTCGGTGGTACCGAGACGCTGTACGTCCTCGTGAAGGTCGAGCCCGGCACCGAGGGTTCGACGATCACGAACACGGCGACGCTGGGTGAGTTCGATCAGATCGACTCCAACCCGGATAACAACAAGGACAGCGCGTCCTTCAAGGTCGGTGGCACCATTTCGGGCACCATCTACAACGACAAGGACGCAACCTGGTTCAACGATTCGCCCACCCTCGATAGTCCCTTCGAAGGCGTGACGGTTCGTCTGCTGGATGCGGACGGTAACCCGGTGAAGGACGCGTCCGGCGCGGACATCACCGCCACGACCGACGCGAACGGCAACTACACCTTTACCCGTCTGCCGATGGGCTCGTACAAGGTCGAGGTCGTTGCTGGCGAGGCGAAGGTTGACGGCGCCGACGTAAACCTGGCCGATTACAAGCAGACCTACGGGTACGGCTTGTCGACCAAGCGCAGCGAGGCCGGCAAGGGCAAGCTCGTCACGCCGGACCCGATCGCCCTGACGAGTGCCGCGCCCAACGCCACGAAGGTCGACTTTGCGTTCGTGAAGCCCGCCTCGGTGGGTAACTTCGTGTGGTTCGACGCGAACAAGGACGGCATCCAGGATGCGGATGAGGTCGGCGTCGTCGGCGTCACCGTCACTCTGACGGACGGTGCCGGCAACCCGGTCATCGACCTGGACGGCAACCCCGTCAAGCCCGTGACCACGGATGCCAACGGTAAGTACGAGTTCACGAACCTGATGCCGAACGTCGATCGGATCGTCGCGAACGCGGGCGAGGAGAACTACAAGGTTATCTTCACGGCTCCCGCAGGTTACTCCGCGACCACGAGCTACGCGGCTGCGGATGGCGAAAAGGACTCCAACGGCGCCGACAGCTCCGTGACGCTCGCCCAGGGCCAGAACGACGAGACCGTCGACTTCGGCCTCGTCGCCGACGGCATGATTGGTGACACTCTGTTCTGGGACGTCGACAACAACGGTGGTTCTGAGCCGTCGGGTGCGGACAAGCCGTTGGCTGGCGTGACGGTGACGCTGACGTACACGACGCCTGCCGGCGTGGAGAAGACGCTTTCGACGGTGACGGACGCCGACGGACACTACTCGTTTAAGGACCTGGCTCCCGGCGATTACGTGGTCACGGTCGACAAGGCTTCTCTGGCTACGGTGTGCCCTGAGTGCACCGCTCAGACCCACGCCCCGTCGGGCAACCTGACGGCTGCGGAGGGCCAGGAGCTGTCCCTCACTTCGAAGGTGACGCTGAACCCCGGTGCGATGACGAACAACGACCAGGATTGGGCGTTCACCGGCGTCGCGAACACGGCGATCGTGAAGGCGATTGCGGACCCGACTGAGGTTCCGGCGGGTGGCTTCACCCCCGGTACGTCCGTCACCTACACGCTGACGCTCACGAACGAGGGCCCGAGCCCGGCGACCGGTGTGGTTGCGCAGGATAAGTTGCCGTCGGGCGTGACCTTCGTGTCCGCACAGGGCGATGGTTCTTATGATGCTGCTTCTGGCAAGTGGGACCTGAGTACTGAGGTGATTGAGAAGGACGCGTCGCGTACGCTGCGTATCACTGTCACTGTTGATGCTTCTGCTGCTGGTTCGGTCGTCACCAACACAGCCACGATTGAGAAGCAGGATCAGATCGGTGATAAGACGCCGGATAATTCGTCGTCGGTGCCGCTGACTGCTGGTTACACGATTGCTGGCAAGCTGTACAACGATGCGGATGCCTCGTTCAACTCCAGCGATTCGGAGGCCCCGTACGCGGGTGTGACCGTTGCGCTGCTGAAGAGGGATGGCACCCCCGTCCTGGATAAGGATGGCAACCCGGTCACGGCGGTGACGGATGCCGAGGGTAAGTACTCCTTCGTGGGTCTGCCGCTGGGGCAGTACTCGGTCAGCGTTGTTGATCCGACGTCTGGTCCGCTTGAGGGCACTAAGCCCACCGAGGCTTACACGGGCCGGTACAAGACGGTCGCGGACGTGAGGATCGCTGAGGCGACGGGGTCGGTTATCGACGTGAACTTCGGGTTTGTCAAGCCCGCTTCGCTGGGTGACTACACCTGGATGGACGTGGACCGTGATGGTATTCAGGATGCCGATGAGCCGGCTCTGCCGGGCGTGACGGTGACCCTGACCTACGAGGACGGCTCCGCCGTGACCGATGCCTCGGGCAACGTCGTTACAGCGAAGACGAGCGACGCGAATGGCAAGTACTCCTTCGAGAACCTGCTGCCCGGCGGCTACAAGGTGTCCTTCCAGGCGCCCGCTGGCTTTGAGGCAACGACCTCGGATGCTGGAGACGACCGCGCTGCCGACTCCAACGGAGCTACGGCCTCGGTCACCGTGGCTCAGGGGCAGACGGATGACACGATTGACTTCGGTGCCGTTGGTACTGGTGTGATTGGTGATCAGCTGTTCGTGGATGTCAACCAGAACGGTGGGGGCGCCCCCGACGCCGGAGACAAGGTGCTGCCCGGTGTGAAGGTGACGCTGACCTGGACCGGTCCGGGTGGAATCACTCGCACGTATGAGACCGTCACGGATGCGGATGGCACGTACAAGTTCGAGAACCTGCTGCCCGGCGAGTACAAGGTGAGTATCGATCCTGAGACTCTCCAGACCGCCGAACCGCTGCTCGATGTGCTGACCCACTCGCCTGCTGGCGACGTGGATGCGAGGACCGTGGTTGATGCTGCTACGAAGGCTGATGCTGCTAAGTTGGCGCAGGCGTTCAACCTGAACGTGTCGGTGACGCTGTCGGGTGACGCGAATCAGAATCTTGATCAGGATTGGGGTTTTGGTGTCTCGGCTGATACCGCGATCCTCAAGGCGATCACTGATCCGGATGAGGAGGCTCAGGAGTCCTTTGAGTTCACTCCGGGTCAGCGCGTGACCTACACGCTGACGCTGACCAATAACGGTCCGGGAGTGGCGACGGGCGTGACTGCGCTGGACAAGCTTCCTGCGGGTGTTGCGTTCGTGTCCGCCCAAGGTGATGGCTCCTACGACTCGGCGACGGGTGTGTGGGATCTGTCCGATGCGCCCCTGGCCAAGGGTGATGTCAAGACGATTGCGATCACGGTGGATATCACCGGTGAGGGCGCTGGCACGCTGGTGACCAACGTTGCCAGGATTACTCACCAGGATCAGGCGGGCGATGACCCGACCAACAACGAGTCCTCGGCCTCGTTCAAGGGCGGGTTCAACCTGGGTGGCACGATTTACCGTGACTCGGACGCGTCCTACTCCAAGGGCGATGACGAGCAGCGCTTCAAGGGCGTCACGGTCGCGCTGCTAAACGAGGACGGCACCCCGGTGCAGGGCGCCGACGGCCAGCCCATGACTGCGGTGACCGATGAGAATGGTGCCTACCAGTTCGTGGGCCTGGCTCCTGCCTCGTACCGCGTGGTGATCGTTGACCCGGATAAGGGTGATCTGGCGGGGCTGCTGCCCACCCAGGCCTACACGGGCCGGGGCGCCACCCAGGCTGCGGTCACCATCTCTGACGCGTCGGTGCAGGGCGTGGACTTCGGTCTGGTTGCCCCCGCCAGCATCGGGGACCGCGTCTGGGACGACGTCAACGCCAACGGCAGTGACGAGGGCGAGCCCGGCATCGGTGGTGCCACGGTGATCCTGACCGACGCCAACGGCGCCGAGGTGGCTCGTACCACCACCGACGCCAATGGCAACTACCGGTTCACCGGCCTGATCCCGGGTACCTACACCGTGACCATCGAGGTTCCCGACGGTTACACCGCGGCCACCACGAGCGCCACGGTCACGGTCGGTGAAGGTGAGGAATACATGGATGTGGACTTCCCGCTGACCCTCATCCCGGCGCCTACCCCCAGCCAGGCACACAAGGTACTGGTCAACAGGGCCCCCGCCCTGGCCCGCACCGGCACCGACGCCACCATCATCGCAGGCATGGCAACCCTGGCAGCCGCAGCAGGCATCCTCGCACTGGCAACCAAACGCCGCCGCGAGCGCAAGGACGCCTAACCCCACAGCGGGGTGAACCCCACACAGGGGTAAGCCTCAACAGAGGGAGGGGCGCGAGACCACACCGGTCCCGCGCCCCTCCCGCATACCCACAACCCCGCGCCCCACCCCGCCCTAACCCCATGACTGCGCTCCGGCCTCGTCAATGAACGAAGGCCCCCAGCGCGTGTGGTACGCGCGGCGCGGGACGCAGATGAGGGTGGGAACAACTAGGCTTGGAGGGTGACCACAGCTCTGTATCGCCGGTATCGCCCCGACACCTTTGACCAGGTGATCGGCCAGGAACACGTGACGGAGCCGCTCAAGGCGGCGCTGCGCGCGAATCGCGTGACGCACGCGTACCTGTTCTCGGGGCCGCGCGGATGCGGCAAGACCACGTCGGCGCGCATCTTGGCGCGCTGCCTGAACTGCGCGCAGGGCCCCACGGACACCCCCTGCGGGCAGTGCGAATCGTGCCGCGAGCTGGCCACCGGCGGCCCCGGCTCGCTCGACGTCGTCGAAATCGACGCGGCCTCGCACGGCGGCGTCGACGACGCGCGTGACCTGCGCGAGCGCGCCACCTTCGCGCCGGTGCGCGACCGCTACAAGATCTTCATCATCGACGAGCCCACATGGTCACGAACCAGGGCTTCAACGCGCTGCTCAAGCTCGTCGAGGAGCCGCCCGAGCACGTCAAGTTCGTCTTCGCGACGACGGAACCCGAGCGCGTCATCGGCACGATCCGCTCGCGTACCCACCACTACCCGTTCCGCCTGGTGCCGCCGGACGTCCTTGGCCCGTATTTGACGACCCTGTGCGCCGAGGAACATATCAGCGTGGGAGAGGGTGTCCTGACCCTCGTCATGCGTGCGGGCGGCGGCTCGGTGCGAGACACCCTCTCGGTGCTCGATCAGCTGATGGCCGGCGCGATCGACGGCCAGGTCACCTACCGGACGGCGGTGGCGCTGCTCGGGTACACGGATTCTGCGCTGCTCGACCAGTCCGTCGACGCTCTTGCGGGTGGTGACGGCGCCGCGGCCTTCCGTGTCGTCGAGCGCATGGTCGAGTCCGGCCACGACCCGCGCCGCTTCGTCGAGGACCTCCTTCAGCGTCTGCGCGACCTGCTCATCATCGCGGTCGCCGGCGACGGCGCGCGCGACGTCCTGGCGGACACCCCGCACGACCAGTTCGAGCGCATGCAGCGCCAGGCGCAGAACTGGGGGCCCCACGGTCTCTCACGCGCCGCAGACCTGACCGACGAGGCCCTGCGAGCCATGACGGGCGCGACCTCGCCCCGCCTGCAGCTCGAGCTCCTCGTCGGCCGCATCCTCGTGCCGACTCCCACCGCCGCGCCCGCCCCCGGCCCCGTGCAGGGCACCGTCGGCATGACCGGTGGGGGAGCGCCGCGCGAGGCCTCCTCCGCTTCATCGCCCGAGGCTTCCTCGGGCCGTTTCGGCGCCCGCGAGGCCCGCGAGGCCCTGGCCCGCAAGAAGCAGGAGCGCGCCGAGGCCTCGGCCCCCTCCGGGCAGGCACCCGCCCCCGCGTCGTCCTCGCCCGCCGCGCCCGCCGCGCAGGGCGTGCCCGCGTGGGGAGTGGCCCCTGATTGGGGCTCGTCCAGCCCCGCGCCGCGTTCGCCCGAGGCCACCCCCGATCCCGCGTATCGCCCGGCACAGGAGCGCCCAGCTGGGGCGGGCGACGAACCGCCCGCAGGCGATCGATTCGGGCGTCCCGCGAGTGACCGTCCCTCGAACGAGCGTCCCGAGGCCCCCGCGCAACGGCCGTCTCGGGAACGTCCCGACGCGCGCAGCCACGAACCGGCGCGCCGCGAGGCTCCCGCTGCCCACGCCCCCGGCGGACGCGAGGCCGACATGCTGCGCGGACGCTGGAACGAGGTCGTGGAACGCCTGTCCTCCATCAGCCGCGTGACGTGGTCGATGGTCGGCGGTAACGCCCAGCTCGGAGCCGTTGACGGCTCCACCGTCGTCCTGCTCTTTCCCGTCGAAGCGATGGTCAACGCCTTCTCGCGCGGCCCGCGCGGTGCAGACGTCGAAAAGGCCATCCGTGAGGTCACCGGCCTGACCGTCACCGTGTCTGCCCAGGTGGGGCAGGGCCTCGGGCGGATCAGCGACGACCGGCCCGTCGGCCCCCGCATCGCGTTCCAGCGGCCGCCCCGCGCAGTCACAGCCCGGTGGCTGGGTCTCGGAGCCGCCCCCTTTTGATGAGGCCGCCGCGCAGGCGGCATACCACGACGAACCCGCTCCCGAGCCCGAGGACGATGGGTGGCCCGAGCCTGCGCGCGGACCCAAGCCAGTGCGAGGACCCGAGCCCGTTCGCGCCCTCGAGTCGGACGATGACGGCGGCTGGCCCGAACCCGCCCGCGCGCCGCAACCCGCCCGCGCGCCGCAACCCGCCCGCGCGCCGCAACCCGCCCGCGACGCGGTGCGCCCGCCCGCCCAGCAGGGAATCCGCGTGGCCCGCAACGGCCACGGTGACGCCCCTGCGCCGCGAGGCGGCGCGCGCGGAGGAACAGCCCCGGCAGGATGCGCCCGCCACCTACGGCGGCCCCACCTCGTACGAGAGCGGGTCGGCGCCCCAGAAGCCCGCCGCGCCCGGCGCCATGTCCGCCCAGCAGGAGCGCCCGGCCCCTGCCCGAAAGGGCCGCCCGAGCCCTCGCCCAGGCGCCCGCCGCCGCCCAGGCGCCCGCCGCAGACCAGCAGCGCGTCGGCTCCGCCGCGCCTTTGGCCCCGGCCGCGCCGCGCAAGCGCTCCTTCACGGTCTTCACCTACCCGGGCGACCCGGAACCCGCCGACCAACCCTCACCTGCACCCGCGCAGGCCGACAGCGTGGTCGATGCCCCGGCCTCGTCCCCAGTCTTTGACGACGCGCCCATCGAGCCCGCCGCCTACGCGCCCACCAGGCCGACCGGCTGGGGCGACCCCGTCGTGATCCCCGGCGGAGCGTCCGTCTCCTTCGACGACGGCGCCGCCGAGTGGACCCCGCCCGAGGAGTCCGAGTCGGCACCCGAGGCGGCCCCGGCCTCGCAGGAATGGACGCCGCAGGTTCCCGCCCAGCGGGACGCGGGCCCCCAGGAATGGACGCCGCTGGCCTCGGTCCAACAGGCTCCCGCCTCGCAGACCCCGTCGTGGCTCGCCGCCGCGCCCGATCCGGCCGCCTCGGGCTTTTCGGCAACGCCGTCCACGACGGATGCCCCGGCGACCCCGGAATGGCAGGCCGCCTCGGAGTGGCCGACATCTGGCGAGGCCGGCCCCGCCCAGCCGGGCAACGACGCGCCTGTGACGGGGCGCGCCGCCGCGGAGGCCGCCCTGCGCGACAAGGCTCAGCGTTCACGGGACACGGGCGTGCCTCGCACCCACGCGGCCGACGACGATAGCGCCAGCATTGACGACGAAAACATTGAAAACTCGCAGAAGATCGGCCTGGCGGCGGTCCTGGAGATCCTCGGCGGACGCGTCATCGAGGAAAAGATGACCGAGGGAGGATACTGACATGTACGACGGCGCCCTGGCTGACCTCATCGACCAGTTCGGACAGCTGCCGGGTATCGGCCCGAAGTCTGCGCAGCGCATGGCGATGCACGTCCTGGACGCGGAGCCCGAGGATGTCGCGCGCCTCGTCGACGCGATCAACGCCGTGCGCGGGCGCGTGCGCCACTGTGACATCTGCGGCAACCTCACCGAAGAGGACGAGTGCTCGATCTGCCGCGACGTGCGCCGCGACCCCAGCGCCATCTGCGTCGTCCAGGAACCCAAGGACATCCAGGCCATCGAGGGCGCGCGCGTCTTCCGGGGCCGGTACCACGTCCTCGGCGGCGTCATCGACCCGATCCACGGGGTGGGGCCCGACCAGCTGAACATCGCCTCGCTCATGAGCCGCCTCGCGGACGGCACGGTCACCGAGGTCATCCTGGCGACTAACCCCAACGTCGAGGGCGAGGCCACGGCCGCCTACCTGGCGCGCATGCTCTCCACGATGGGGGTGGAAACCTCGCGCCTGGCGATGGGCCTGCCCATGGGCGGGGACCTGGAGTACGCGGACTCGGTGACGCTGGGCCGCGCACTCGAGGGGCGCCGCCGCCTCTGAGCCTTTATCGACGAGGCCGTGGCTGCCTCGCGCGTGTCGGTGCTCATAGCACCCGGCTGGGCGGCCCCCGAGCGGGCCTGACGTGCGATGTGTGCCGCCAAGCGTGTCGACACGCCTTCACCGACTGACGTACGTGTGACACAATCGGAGGGGTAACGCCCCAGACATGAGGAGGCAATGATGGCGACCTACACGAGCGGCGGCACACCTCGCGTGCTTGTGGTCGACGACGAGGCCATGCTGGCGGACCTGCTCGCGCAGGCGCTCCGGCACGAAGGCTGGGAGACGGACACCGCGAAGGACGGGCTCGACGCGCTCGCCAAGGCGGCGAGCTTCCACCCCGACGTCGTCATCCTCGACGTGCAGATGCCGCGCATGGACGGCCTCGAGACGCTGGAGCGCCTGCGCGCCCGCGACCCCGAGCTGCCCGTCCTCTTCCTCACCGCCCGCGATGCGGTCGCCGATCGCGTGCAGGGCCTGCGCGCGGGAGCGGACGACTACGTGACCAAGCCCTTCGATCTGGACGAGGTGGCGGCCCGCGTCGAGGCGCTGCTGCGCCGCGCGGGGCGGACCCAGCAGAGTGTGTCGCCCGTCCTCACAGTCGCCGACCTGACCCTCGATCTGGAGTCGCACGATGTGCGCCGTGGCGGGGAAGACATCACGTTAACGAACACTGAGTTCGAGTTGCTCCGGTATCTCATGGAAAACGCCGGAATCGTGCTGTCGAAGCAGAAAATCCTCGACGCCGTGTGGAGCTACGACTTCGGCGGCCAGGTGAACGTCGTGGAACTCTACATCTCCTACCTGCGCAAGAAGATCGACGCGGATCGCCCTGCCCTCATCCGCACGGTGCGCGGGCCGGCTACATCATGCGGGAGCCCCAGTGAAGCGTCGGCCCTCCCTCGCCGGGCGCCTGTCGCGTGCGCTCGCCGCGTGCGTCGCCCTGGCCCTCGTCATCATGGTGGCGGCCTCCACGCTGGTCATGCGTTCGTGGATGCTGGCCAACGTGGACTCCGAGCTGCACCGCCTCTCCCAGCGCGCGGGCGAACACCTGGATGTCGAGGACGCGCCGGACGATGAGGTGGACGCGGACGATGACTCCGACGACGACTCCGACGAGGGCGCCCGCGCGGTCCAGCAGTCGGGCGGGCGTGTGCCTCGTCCCGGCGGGCCGGTCGTCCCCGGCGGGCCCAAGGGGCCGGGGTTTGGCGGTTCCGGCGTTGCCGAAGGCACCCTTCAGTACGTGAGCGAGGATGGGCAGGCGGCCGGTGCGGTTGTCTCCAACTTCTCGGTGACCTACCTGAATGAGCCCGCGTTGGAGATCCTGGCGCATGTGCCCACCGATGGCGCCCCACACACTGTGCACCTTAAAGAGTTGGGTACGTTCCGAGTGACTTCCCAGGTCGTCGATGACAAGACCGTTCTCGTCGGCGTGCAGATGGACAGAGTCGATGACGTGGTCCTGATGCTTGTCGCGGTCGAGGTCGGCCTGTCCCTCGTCGTCGCGATTGCCGCCGGGTTCGCCGGTCGGGCGTGGGTGCGTCGCGAGCTGCGTCCCCTCGGTGTTGTGCGTGCGGCAGCCGCTGACATTGCGAGCCGCGATCTGGCCGACGATGCCGAGGAACTGGCACGCGTCGGCGAGGAGGCGACCTCGGGCCCCGTGGAGGTCGCCGACGTCGCGGGCGCCCTCAACTCGATGATCGACGCGGTCGAAGACGGCATGGAGCGCCGCGCCCGCAGCGAGGCGAAGCTACGCCAGTTCGTCGCCGACGCCTCCCATGAACTGCGCACGCCGCTCGCCTCCGTGCAGGGCTACGCGCAGCTCGCGCGCCGCGACATTGACGAGGCCTCCCGCACCCAGGCCCTCGAGCGCATTTCCTCGGAGGGGGCGCGCATGGCGTCCCTCGTGGAGGAGATGCTGACCCTGGCGCGCCTGGATGGAAACAGAACGCTCAAACGGGACACAATCGACGTTATCCCGCTGATACTGGACGCCCTGTCCGACGCGCACGTGGTCGCCCCCGACCACGCGTGGGAGCTCGGCGACGCCGCGGACATTCCCGTTCTCGGCGACGAGGCCGCGCTGCGCCAGATCCTCACGAACCTCCTCGCCAACGCCCGCGTACACACGCCCGCGGGAACCCGCGTCGTCGTCTCGCTGACCCGGAGCGACGACGAGGCCGTGGCCGCTTGCGTGCGCGCCCGCGGCTGCGCGAAGGGGCAGAGGAAAGCGGAGGGCGCCCCGGCCTCGTCCATGGTGACCCTGCGCGTCGCGGACGACGGGCCGGGCATCCCGGCCAACATCCGCGACCGCGTGTTTGACCGTTTCGTGCGCGGCGACTCCTCGCGTACCCGCGACGGCCGCGGCTCCTCGGGCTTGGGCATGTCGATCGTCGAGTCCTTGGCGCGCGCCATGGGCGGGTCGGTGCGGCTGGTTGACAGCGAAAGGGAACTGTCATCGACGTGACACTGCCTGCGGCGTAAAGCGAGCGCGAGTGGGTGTGTACCGCCCGGCGTGCCCCGGCCTCGTGCCGCTTTCTGAAGAGTCGCAAGACGGAATCGAGCCGCCTGACTGGCTCCGACCTCGTCCGTTGTGTGTGCCCGCTCGCAGTCGCGCGTTCAATGTCACCCCCGTTTATCCGTTCATATACCGGAAGTTCCCAGCGGGATCGCACGAGCGCCGTAGGATTGAAACGGCGGCGTGTGCCGCCCGAATACGTGCAGACCTGCATATACCGATAGAAATGAGGGTCCAGTGGCACTGATCGTGCAAAAGTACGGCGGTTCTTCCGTCGCCGACACCGAGGCCATGAAGCGCGTCGCTCAGCGCATCGTGGACACGCACAACGCGGGACACCGCGTCATTGTCGTCGTATCGGCCATGGGCGACACGACCGACGACCTCCTCGACTCGGCCGCAGCACTCACCGACAACCCGCCCGAGCGCGAGATGGACATCCTCCTGTCCGCCGGCGAACGCATCTCCATGGCCCTGCTGGCGATGGCCGTCAACGAACTCGGCGTCGAAGCCCGCGCCTACACGGGCGCCCAGGCGGGCATCAAGACCGACAGCCACTTCGGTGCTGCCCAGATCATCGGTATGGTCCCCGAGCGCGTCGCCCGCGCCGTCAAGGATGGCCAGGTCGCCATCGTCGCCGGCTTCCAGGGCATCTCCAAGGATGACGACGTGACCACGCTGGGCCGCGGCGGCTCCGACACGACCGCCGTTGCCCTGGCCGCCGCCCTCCACGCAGACGTGTGCGAAATCTACACCGACGTCGACGGCCTCTTCTCCGCCGACCCGCGCATCGTCCCCAAGGCCCACCGCCTGCGCACCCTCACCCAGGAAGAAACACTGGAAATGGCCGCGCATGGCGCAAAGATCCTACACCTGCGGGCCGTCGAATTCGCCCGCCGCTACGGGGTTCCCCTGCACGTGCGCTCCTCGTTCTCCGAAAAGAACGGCACCTGGATCTCCGACGCCCCCGCAAACCCCGAACTCAAGGGCCTCGTGCCCGACGCCGCCCTGAAGTCCCCAGAGGAAAACGCCATGGAAAAGCCCGTTATCTCCGGCATCGCTCACGATCGCTCGCAGGACAAGATCACCGTCACCGACGTGCCGAACAGCCCCGGCGTCGCCGCCCGCGTCTTCGCCGTCGTCGCCGAGGTCGGCGCCAACATTGACATGATCGTCCAGAACCTGCCGATCTCCGACCCCACCAAGGCCAACATCACCTTCACCCTGCCCGAAGGCGACGCGCAGAAGGCCCTCGACGCTCTCGAAGCCCACCGCGACGAGATCGGCTTCAACGAGCTGCGCTACAACCCCAACATCGGCAAGCTCAGCCTCGTCGGCGTCGGCATGCGCACCAACCCCGGCGTCTCCGCGCGCCTCTTCTCCGCCCTGTCCGACGCGGGCATCAACATCGACCTGATCTCCACCTCCGAGATCCGCATCTCCGTCGTCACCCGCCTCGAGGACCTCGACCGCGCCGTGAAGGCCGTCCACACCGCCTTCGGCCTCGACGCCTCCGAAACCGAGGCCGTCGTCTACGGCGGCACCGGCCGCTGACCGTTCATCGACGAGGCCCGGGCTGGGCTCTGCGAGTCCGCGCGGTTCCGATGCTCCCGGGAGTGCGCCCCGGCCTCGTCCCCATAGATTTCACCCAGCGTTCGCCCCGTCGTATGGGCGCGCGCACCAACACAAGGAGAACACCATGAGTGGATTCAATGTCGCCGTCGTCGGCGCCACCGGCCAGGTCGGTCGCGTCATGCGCACCCTGCTGGAGGAGCGGGGCTTCCCGGTCGAGACGATTCGCTTCTTCTCGTCCGCGCGCTCCGCGGGCACCACCCTGCCTTGGAAGGGGCAGACATCGTCGTCGAGGACGTGGCGACGGCCGACTACTCCGGCATTGACATTGCCGTGTTCTCCGCGGGCGCCACCGCCTCGCGCGAGTACGCTCCCAAGTTCGCGGCCGCCGGCGCGGTCGTCGTCGACAACTCCTCCGCGTGGCGCAAGGACCCCGAGGTGCCGCTCGTCGTCTCCGAGGTCAACCCCGACGACGTCGACAACCGCCCCAAGGGCATCATCGCGAACCCCAACTGCACGACCATGGCCGCGATGCCCGTCCTCAAGCCCCTCGTGGACGCTGCGGGTGGTCTGACGCGTCTCTTCGTGTCCTCCTACCAGGCCGTCTCCGGGTCGGGTCGCGCCGGCGTCGCCGAGCTGACCGGCCAGATTGAGGCCGGCGTCGCTCAAGACCTGGCAGCGCTGGCCCTGGACGGCCGCGCCGTCACCCTGCCCGAGCCCGGCGTGTACGTCGCGCCCATCGCCTTCGACGTCGTGCCGCTGGCCGGCTCTATCGTCGACGACGGCTCCGAGGAGACCGACGAGGAGCAGAAGCTGCGCAACGAGTCGCGCCGCATCCTGCACACCCCGGACCTCGCCGTGTCCGGCACCTGCGTGCGCGTCCCCGTCTACACCGGCCACACCCTCACCATCCACGCCGAGTTCGCCGGCGACATCACGCCCGACCAGGCCCGAGCCCTGCTGGCCGACGCTCCCGGCGTGCGCGTCGTCGATGTCCCGACACCGCTCGAGGCCGCCGGCCGCGACGAGGTCCTCGTCGGCCGCATCCGCCAGGACCAGGCCGTCGAAGGCAACCGTGGCCTCGTCCTGGTCGTCTCCGGCGACAACCTGCGCAAGGGCGCTGCCCTGAACGCGGTCCAGGTTGCCGAGGTCGTGGCTGCGCGACTGCGCTGAGTGCTCGGCCTCTCGACTGTGTCGAGTGCCTCCAGCTCTCGACTGTGTCGAGTGTGTGAACTAGTTGCGTGATCGCGCGGCGGCCCTCTCGGGCTGCCGCGCGTTTGCGTTGCGTGGTTGCTTGTGGCGCCGCGGGTGTTCCGGGCGCCGGATGGCCCGGCCGCCCGCGAGGCTAGGCGTCCTCACTTCGTTCGGCGCCGCGCCTCGAAGCCCGCCCGTGCCCTCCGGACCCTCCGGCGCCCTCCACACCAGTGGAGCGTGGTCGCTGATGTTGCTCGGCGCGTCATCTCGAAGCCTGGCCAGGCCCCGCCGCCGCCCACCGGCGCCGCAGTCTGGCACGCCGGTCCCGCCGGTGCCCTACACGCAGGCGGCGTATGCAGTGTTGCGGTTGCCGAGTAATGTTGCACGTAATTCCCTCGCGGTTATTTCATGATTTGAATTGTGATCGTTGGAATTGCAACGTTTTGAGGCTTTGTTGAAAGTTCAGGCAATCGAATTACGTGCGACTTTTCTGGCTCTTCGCATTTAAGGGTGTAGGAGGTGTTGGAATCCCCCGGAGTGGAGGAGGCAGCGTAGGCGGTAGTTTCGGTGGTTGATGAATCCTTGGGCGATGCCGCGGAGGTGTTCGAGGCGTCCGTTGATGGCTTCGGTGGGGCCGTTGCTGGTGTGGGGGTGGTCGAAGTAGGCCAGGATGTCCCCGGCTCTGCGTTTGAAGGTTCTGCCCATGCGGGCTAGTTCGATGCATGTGTGTGGCAAGTCCGGGCGGGTGAGTGTCGTGATGAGCTGGTGGAGGGTGTTTTTGCCGCGCCTGGGGTCACGATCACGGTAGGCCGCTAGGAGGTCCTGGTAGATTCTCCAGGTGGTGTGCACGTCAGCGTGGTCGGGGCAGGCGAATAAGGCATCCAAGCGCGCTTGGGATGTGTCGGTGAGGATGTCAGTGCCGGTCAGGAGCGTTTTGCGGGCCGCGTACAAGGGGTCGCCCTTGCGGCCGCGATGCCCCAGGGTTTCTTGCTGGACGCGCTGGCGGCACTGCTCTAGGGCGTCGATAGCGATATGAACAACGTGGAAGGGATCCATCACCGCTACCGCCCCTGGAAGCTGGCTGGCTGCTGCGCTTTTGTAGCCACTGAACCCATCCATCGCGACGATCTCGATGGTGTCCTTCCATTCTTGGGGGCGCGCGGCCAGCCAGGAAGACAAGACGCGTTTGGAGCGGCCTTGCACCACGTCCAGGAGGCGGGCCGGTCCCGTATGGTCGCGTACAGGGGTCAAGTCCACGATCACCGTGGCGTACTTGTCCCCACCCCGATGACGCCACACGTGCTCATCAACCCCAATGACGCGCACGCCTTCAAAGCGAGTCGAATCCGCCAGCAGGAGTTCTTCCCCATAGGCCAGTATCGCCTCGTTGGCGGTATGCCAGGCTACCGCCAGGTGAGCGGCGATCCGGTTCATGGACATATTGTCAGCGATCAAGCACACAAGTCCCCAGCGCAAGGCCCCAAAGGAGAGTTTGGCGCGTGGGGGAGCCGCCTGGCTGATGTCATCACACCAGGAACGAGAACACGCGCGACAGTGGTAACGTCTCACATACACCGCCAGCGTTGTGGGCTGATGCCCCCGCGGTTCGTGCGCTAAGCGCCGGGTACGTGACCCCAGCGAATACCCCGGGCGCCCACACCCTGGACACAGCCGAGCAGGATGAGCCGCACGGCACTTCAGGACAAACCCACCCCCTGGCAGCGCATCCCCACAGCCACCAAGCCCAGCTCCTCCAACCCGCAATAGGCCGTCATATCCGGAGCAGAAAAGGTAGCATGAGACATGTCGGGGCCTCCCAGCGTTTGAAGTGTCGCAACCTCAATCATCGGGCAGGCCCCGACCCCATGCCAACACCACCCCCACACCCCAAAATGCGAAGAGCCACTTTTCTGGGGGTTTGGCCCCGCCGCTGTCCACCAGCCCCTCGGCCTGGCCCTCCGGGCTCTCCGGCGCCCTCCACAACAGTGGCGTATGCAGTGTTGCGGTTGCCGAGTAATGTTGCACGTAATTCCCTCGCGGTTATTTCATGATTTGAATTGTGATCGTTGGAATTGCAACGTTTTTGAGGCTTTGTTGAAAGTTCAGGCAATCGAATTACGTGCGACTTTTCTGGGGGTTTGGCCCCGCCGCTGTCCACCAGCCCCCGGCCTGGCCCTCCGGGCTCTCCGGCGCCCTCCACACCGGCGGCGTATGCAGTATTGCGGTTGCCGAGTAATGTCGCACGTAATTCCCTCGCGGTTATTTCATGATTTGAATTGTGATCGTTGGAATTGCAACGTTTTGAGGCTTTGTTGAAAGTTCAGGCAACCGAATTACGTGCGACTTTTCTGGGGGCTTGGCCCCGCCGCCGCCCACCGGCACCGTAGTCTGGCCTGTCGGTCCCGCCGGCACCCTCCACTCCGGTGGCGCCTGGCGTGCTGGCGTGTGGCTCGGCATGTCGGCTCAAAGCCCGGCCAGTTCCTGCCACCGCCCACCGGCACCGTAGTCTGGCCCTTCGGTCCCGCTGGTGCCCTCCACGCCGGTGGCGTGTGCAGTGCTGTGGTTCCCGAGCAATGTCGCATGCAATTCGGTCACCCGAACTGTCAAAGTGTCCCCAAACCGTTGCAATTCCAACAATGTATTTCAATGCTTGAAAGGTTTGTGTGGGAATTGCATGCGACTTTTGGTTAATTTCCGGTGGCGGTGGCGGTGTGGGCCGGGCCTCGGCCTTCCGGTCTACGCCCCGCGCCTGGTGGGGGGAATTACTACCATAGAAGGTCTCTGTCGGCGTGTCGCCGGCGTGTCGGGGGTCTATGGTAGTAATTCCCCCGTTTGGCGGTGGGTGCGCCGGACACTGTGCTCAAACTGCAGACAACCTCGGCGAAAAATGCCGAAAATGGGGTGTTGTGGGCGAGGTGGACTACGCTTTGAGCAGATGGGCTCTGGCATGGCGCCTCCGCGGTAGGGGCTCGAACGCCAACGTGGTGTCCAAGCCGCCCACCTACGTCCCGCGCCTGGTGGGGGGAATTACTACCATAGAAGGTCTCTGTCGGCGTGTCGCCGGCGTGTCGGGGATCTATGGTAGTAATTCCCCCGTTTGGCGGTGGGTGCGCCGGACACTGTGCTCAAACTGCAGACAACCTCGGCGAAAAACGCCGAAAATGGGGTGTTGTGGGCGAGGTGGACTACGCTTTGAGCAGATGGGCTCTGACATGGCGCCTCCGCGCAGGTGTGCTGTTCCTGGTGATGGTTCGCACCCCCGCATATTCGCAGGTGCAAGCGATACTTCGCGGGAATTGCCGCTCGCGCAGGGAGGTGGCATAACAAAACCGCCCGGCGCTCGGCCAGGCGGGAAGTGGAGCGGGCGACGGGAATCGAACCCGCCTCTGAAGCTTGGGAAGCTTCCATTCTACCGATGAACTACGCCCGCAATTCATCGTCCCGAAGGAATCGACCTGTCGATCATAGCCTCACGGCGGATGGGCGCGCAACCGGCGCGTCTCGCCCGACAATACGACATGCGCCCGCCGAATTGTTTGGCCGCGCGCCCCGCAAGCCGGCCCGCCGCTCACTGTCGAGCGCCAGGTCCAGCGTGCTCACCCGCCCGCGCGCCGCTCGCCCCTCCCGCCGAGTCCCTGCCCGCGACCGTCCGCTCCCGTCAGGAGGTGCCCGGCGCGGATACACTGAGGGTCGTGTGACCGATTGGAGGGCCCATGCCTCGTCCCGTGGTGGCAGCAGCCATCGTTGACTCGTTGGAGAATCCGACCGTGCTGCTCGCCTGTTCGCGCGCGTACCCGGAGGAGCTGCGCGGCCTGTTCGAGCTACCCGGCGGCAAGATCGAGGATGGCGAGGATGCGGTGGGCGCGCTGGAGCGCGAGATTTCAGAGGAGCTTGGCGCGCGCCTGACGATCGGTGAGCGCGTGTGCCCCGATGGCGGTCTGTGGTGGCCGATTGTGGGCGGACGAGTGATGGGTGTGTGGCTCGCTGAGGTTGCTCCGGGCTCGCCGGCTCCGCGCGCGGGCACCTCGCACCTGGAGGCCCGGTGGGTGCCCATCGCTGACCTGGCGGACTTGGCGTGGATCGTCGCCGACCTTCCCATCGTCGAGGCCGTGGTTGCGCACTGTGGCCGATGATGCCTCGTGCGGCGGGCTCGGTCGGTGCGGCGGGCTCGGTCGGTGCGGCGGACGGGGTCAGGAGTGCGCGGAGGTCACCCGGCCTCGGGCGGACGGGGCCAGGAGTGCTCGGAGGTCCCCCGGCCTCGGGCGGGCGGGGCCAGGACAAACCCGGGCCAGCGTGCATGAGGTGAGGGTCGCTTTCCTATCATTTGACGACACATAGGGGCGAGGTGTCAGAATGAGCGCATGCCGAAGATTATTGGCGAGTCACTCGCCTCTCACCGCGAGCTGACTCGCACCCGCCTGTTTGAGGCGCTCGGGTCTCTCATGGCCGAGCAGTCCTTCGAGTCGATCACGATGAGCCAGATCGCCGAACGCGCCGGCGTGGGTCGCACCGCGGTCTACAACCACTTCGCGGACAAGGAAGTGCTCCTGCTCGCGTACATGCGCCAGGTGACCGAGGAATTCACGGCGGTGCTGACGCAGCGCCTCGCGGCCGAGCCCGATCCGCTCATGCGCCTGCGCCTCTATATTCGTTCGCACCTGCAGATGACGAGCCGCTACCACGTCAAGGCTGGTATGGGGTTGCGTCGCCAGATGTCGGGCCGAGGCGCCTCCCACTGCATGATCATGCGGGGCTGGTGGGCGAAGTCCTCATTGGGATCCTTGACGAGGCCATGGATCGTCACCTGATCGTGGCTCAGAATACGCTGGGGGCGGTTCACCTGATCCACGCGACGCTTGCGGGCCAGCGCCTCCCCAAGGACGCGGCGCATCGTGAGTCGGCGCTGGTCCTCGTGGAGACCTTCATTTTGCGAGGCCTGGGCGCCTCGGAGGAGAACGTGCGTCACGTCACCGCTTCGCCTCTCCCGTTGTGGGAATAGCGGGCTCGCCGGGACCGTTGATTCAGACAGAACACAGGGGCCGCCCGGCCTCGACCAACTTGCCGACCAGAGCGTCGGCGCTACAAGGAGAGATATGGCTACCGTTACTCTGACGCAGGAGAACTTCGAGCAGACCGTGTCGTCTAACGACATTGTTCTGGTTGATTTCTGGGCGACCTGGTGTGGCCCGTGCCGCCAGTTCGGCCCCGTCTTCGAGGCGGCTTCCGAGAAGTACCCGGACGTTGTTTTCGGCAAGATTGACACGGATGACCAGCAGCAGTTGGCGATGGCCGCTCAGATCACGTCGATCCCGACGCTGATGGCCTTCCGTGATGGCATTGCGGTCTTCCGTCAGTCCGGCGCTCTGCCGCTGTCCGCTCTGGAGGACCTGGTTTCGCAGATCCAGAACCTGGACATGGACGACGTGCGAAAGAAGATCGCCGAGGCCGACCAGGCCGAGTGATCGCGTCATAGCTGATGACGGGCCCCGAGGCGTGCGCCTCGGGGCCCGTTGTTATGTCCTATCACCCTTGTGTGTGCTCACAGTGCAGTCCACGTCGCCCACATCACCCCTTGTTTGGCATTGTTTGCCGAGGTGGTCTGCACTTTGGGCGCGGTGTCCATCGCTCGCGCGTGTAAATGGGGGGGAATTGCAACCATAGGCCTCCGACACGCCGGCGACACGCCGACAGAGATCTTCTATGGTTGCAATTCCCCCCAATCGCGCAGGCGTGGGTCGGGCTGTGTGGGTGAGGCGGCAGGTGGCGCTAGCGTGCGTGGTGTGTGCCGCTGGCGGCTGGGTCGGGCTGTGTGGGCGAGGCGGCAGGTGGCGCTAGCGTGCGCGGTGTGTGCCGCTGGCGGCTGGGTCGGGCTGAGTTGGCGAGCCGACGTGACTCTCTCGGGCGTGGCCGGTGCTTGGTCGTCTTTCGGGCGGGGTGTGCTCGACCCTCGGCCGGGGTTTGCTAGCGACTCGGGCGGCAGGTGATGAACTCACGGTCCGCGTGGTCGCCGACCATGAACGAGTATTCGCCGACGATCTCGAAGCCGTGGCGTGCGTAGAAACGCTGCGCGCCGTAGTTTTCGCTCCACACGCCGATCCACAGGGTGCGCGGCCCCTCACGCTCGAGCCACTCCAGCCCGGTGCGCAGCAGGAGGGTTCCGCGGCCCGCGCCCTGGTACCCGCGCAGGATGTACAGCCGCTGGATCTCCCCGTCGCCTGGCGCGACGTCGGGGTGGGGCAGGTGCGCCGGGCACGCGGTCACGTATCCGATGGGGGAGCGCTGGGGGACGAGGCCTGGGTGCCTTCCCCGGCCTGCGCGGTATCGGGACCGGCGGCGTCGTGGCGCTCGTTCGCGTTGATGGTGGAGGGGGAACCGGAGGACACGTGAGCGAGGGACCCGGCCTCGTCCTCCGGGGAGGGGAAACCGGGTGCATCTTCGAAGAGGAGCCAGGTTGGGCGCTCGGGGTCCTCCAGTTCGGCGCGTAGGACGGCGGGGGAGTAGGCCTGGTCGAGGAAGGCTGTCAAGTCTTCCGCCGTGTAGAGGTGACCGAAGGTTTGGGTGAAGCACTCGCGGGCGAGCGCGGACAGGGCGGGTGCGTCGTCGGGCGTGGCGCGGCGGATCATGGTGTCCTCTCGGTCGGGGTACCCCCATCGTAGGCAGGAGGTTGCGGGCGCGCTCCCATTGCCGAGGCGCCGGCTGAGTGTCCGCCCTGTCGGCCGCGTCTCGGGCGTGCTCCCATTGCCGAGGAGCCGCCTAGCTGTCCGCCCTGTCGGCCGTGATCGCCGGGCTGGAAGGGCTTGCGAGCTTGCCGGTCTGGCAGGAAGTCCTCGCCCCGGCGCGGGCAAGGTGGTAGCCGCTGTCGGCCGCGCCCCAGACGCGCCCGTCAAGCCGCCCCGAGGCTCCCCTGCTTGTTCCCTGACGCGATGTGTCAACCCTTTGCTCCGCAAGTGATTCCTACCATACAATTGGCTAACTGGCGCACATCGAAGGAGACGGACGTGGCACGTAAGACCCGCACCGCGCAGGTGCTCGATATTGTCAAGGCGCTCGCGTGGGTCGTTATCGCGGTGTCCCTGGTGAAGTTCGCCTTCTTTCCCGCAGCGGCCGAAGAACAGACGAGCGACGGCATGGACCCGGGCGGCACGTTTGGGCAGATGACGATCCCGGTGGGCCGGGCGGACATCACGAACACCGTGAGTCTGACGGGTACGATCCAGGCGGACGAGCCCGTCAACGCTCGCGCGACGCTGGACGGCGCGGTCGTGCGCGTCTACGTCAACGACGGTGATACGGTCGCCAAGGGTGACGCCCTCATCCAGATTCGCAAGGAAATCCCCGGCGAACCAAGGCAGGTCACCGACGAGGACGGTAACGTCACGACGGAAATCGGACAGCCGACCTATAAATACGAGACGGTTGCTGCCCCCGGCGACGGCAGGGTGTCGACGAGTGTTCTGGTGGGGCAGCAGTTCGCGATCGGTGACACGGTTGCGTCGGTCGCACCCTCCACGTTCTCGGCTGTCGCAGCCCTGAGCGCCGACCAGATGTACCGCCTCCAGGAGGCCCCTTCCACCGCGACCGTCACCATCAAGAACGGCCCGGCGCCCTTCGAGTGCTCCGACGTCAAGCTCGTCAGCCCGACCGGCAAGACGCAGGATCCCAAGAACCCGGGGGCCTCGGATAACTCGGCCACAGCCTCGACGGACTTGAAGGCTCGCTGCGCGATTCCCTCCGACCAGACGGTGTTCGCGGGCCTGCAGGTCAGTATCGAGATGACGACGGGCTCGGCCACGGGCGTGCTCGCCGTCCCAGTCTCCGCGGTTGAGGGCCGCTACCAGACCGGCACCGTCTACGTGCCGACCTCCGACCCGGCCAACCCGGAGAAGCGCTCGGTGACTCTGGGTCTGACGGACGGCAAGATGGTCGAGGTCAAGGACGGCCTGGAGGAGGGTGAGGAGATCCTCGAATTCACCCCGACCGCGACGAAGGACAACCAGGACGATCCCTACGGTCCGGGGCCCGGAGCGGGGACGGATGGCGGGGCCATGGACGGAGCCACGGACGCGTCCGACGGGACGGGCGCGCGATGAGCCTGGTGCGCCTGCGGGGCGTGACCCGAACGGTCACCCTGCCCGACGGCGAGGACCTGCATATTCTGCGTGGTGTCAACCTGGACGTCGCGGCGGGAGAGCACGTCTCGATCGTCGGCCGGTCGGGCACGGGTAAATCGACGATGCTCAACATCATCGGCCTGCTGGATACCCCCACGTCGGGCACCTACGAGCTGGACGGCGTGGACACGACGCGCCTGAGCGAGGGGCGTCGCGCCCGCATGCGGGGGGCGGATTTCGGCTTCGTCTTCCAGCAATTCAACATTTTCGCGGCGCGCACGGCCGCCGAAAACGTCGAGGTACCCCTCATGTACGCGTCGGGTGCGCAGCTGCTGCGCAGGCGCGCGATCGCTTTGGACATGCTGGAGCGCGTGGGCCTTGGGGACCGCGCGGACTCCCACCCGGGTGAGATGAGCGGCGGCGAGCAGCAGCGCATCGCGATCGCCCGCGCCCTCGTGCGCCGCCCGCGCGTGATCCTCGCCGACGAGCCGACCGGCGCCCTCGATCCAGACACGGGCCGCGCGGTCATGGCCCTCCTGGAGGAGGTCGCCCGCGAATCCGACTCGGCGCTCATCGTCATCACGCACGATATGGCGGTCGCCGCCCGCGCCTCGCGCGCCTACGAACTGTATGACGGTGTCCTCCACGAGGTCGCCGATCCCTCCGCCCTGATCCAGCGCGCGGAGGCTGGGCACATCGAGCCCGCCGGGACCGAGATCAGCGGCAACGTGTCTAGTGTCGCCGCGCCCGCCGACCTCGAGCCCGCCCGCTTTGGGGACGAGGCCGTGGCCGCCTCCGCTCCCGTCTCTCCTCCTCCGTCGCCTCCCGCGCAGGTCCGTGCACCGGAGCCGGGTGCTCCTCGCGCGGCGAGTGGGACGGTCAGCGGGACGGTCAGTGACGCGGCAAGCGGGGCGGAAAGTGGGGCGTCGGCGCGTGCGCAGGCCTCTCGGATCCCGGTCCCGCCGCAGGCCGAGGCCCCCTTGGCCGAGGTGGTCGGCGCGGGTGAGGAGGGCGCATCGTGAACGCTGTGAGCCAGGTCGTGGGAGCCCTCATCGAGGCGTGGGGCGAGGTCAAGGTCCAGAAGGCCCGCGTGGTCCTCTCCCTCGTGGGAGTGGTTGCTGCGGTGGCCGCCATGACGGTCGTCATCGCGCTGGGCGACCTGATCTTGCAATCCTCGCGGGAATTGGCCGAGCTTTACGAGGGGCGCTCGGTGACGCTGCGCCTCGCTCCGGAACAATCATCGGCCAGCCAGGGAGGCCCCTCGAATGGCGGACCCTCCCAGGAGGCTGGAACCGGGGAGGGCGCCCAGGCCTCGTCGACTGTCGCGCGACCCGACGAGAAGGACCCGGTGAGCGACGCGATGACGACGCTCGCGGACCGACACGACATCCGCTACTGGTCGCGCCTGTCCAGCTCGGGCGGCGAGATCGTCGAGGTCCGCCAGGCCCGCACGTCCGGGCAATTCCGCGGCTACCCGGTGGTGCGCACGCAGGATATGTTCAACGACGTCACGATCCAGTCGGTGGACCCCTCATATGAGGTGATTTTCCGCACCCGCATGCTCGCCGGGCGCTGGGTGGCCGACAGCGACGCGGACCAGCGCTTGACTCCCGTCGTCATCTCCGAGGTCCTGTGGAATCAGCTGGGACGCGCCCCCATCGACCAGGTCCCCATCGTCCTACACACCACCGACGGCACCGCGCTGCGCGTCGTCGGCGTCACGAAAGCGAAGAGCCGCTTCGACATGCCGACCCTCTACGTGCACTATGACGCGGCGCGTGCCGCCCTGCCGCAGATGGGACAGCCCACGATGATCGCGTGGGTCGGCCCCGAGGATGCCGAGCAGGCGCGCACGGTGCTGCCGCGTGCCCTGGCCTCGATCCTTGGTGACGGATGGCGCGTGAGCGTCACCGGCGGCGAGCACCAGGACACGGGCGAGGAACAGCTGGGGACGATCTCCCGCGTCATCATGATTATCGGAGGCATTATCGTCTTTCTCGGTGCGCTCGGCCTCCTCAACGTCGCGATCGTGACCGTGCGCCAGCGCGTGCGCGAAATCGGTATCCGCCGCGCCGTCGGCGCCTCCGCCGCGCGCGTCTTCTTCGCTGTCTTCATGGAGTCGGTGGTCGCGACCTTCGTCGCCGGCGTCATCGGCGTGGGGATCGCGGTCGTCGTCGTGCGTTTCTTGCCGCTCGAATCGATGGGAATCGCCCTCAGTGAGACACCGGCCTTCCCCGCCGGCGCGGCCATCGCGGGCGTCGCCATCTCCACGAGCATCGGTGCTCTGTGCGGCATCATCCCGGCGCTCGCGGCCGTGCGCATCAAGCCAATCGACGCGATTAGGTATTAGTAGTCGCCGAGGCCGTGGCTGGTGTCCCGATGTCGCGTGGGTTCGCGGTCGGGGAGTGGGCCTCGTCCGTGGTGGGCGAGTGGGAGGTTGGCGTCCCGTGTGGCCACGCGGTGTGGCGTCCGGGTCAGCGGGGAAGCGTCACTCGCTTGGTGTCCTCGTTGAAGACGATCATGCCTTCCTTGAGGAGGGCGCGGTAGACGCGGGTGGGCTGGTAGCGGTCGCCGCCGTCGAGGCGGGCGGCGTCGAGGACTCGGCGCTTCGTCAGGCCCTCCCTACCTTCGAAAGTGCGCGGCGCGCAGTGCCTTCATGATGCGGCCGCGGGCCTGGCGGTCGGTGCCCGTGTAGGGCTGGGGCGTGGGGCGCTTCTCATCCTTGGGGAATCCGGCGGTGGCCCACGCGCAGTGTTTGTGCATGATGCATTCATCACAGCTGGGGGAGAGCTGGGTGCAGACGAGGGCCCCGAACTCCATGAGAGACAAACTGACCTCCGCGGCGAGGTGTCCATCTGTTGGGAGCAGGGTTGCGGCGCGCGCGGTTTCTGATTTGGAGGGCGTTGAGCGGGGAGGGAACTCCCGGCCGTCGAGAAATCTGACCAGCACTCTACGGACGTTCGTGTCCAGAACTGGGACGCGGATTCCGTGGCGGAAGGCGAGCAGCGCGCTGGCTGTGTACGTGCCCACGCCCGGCAGAAGAGTCAGCTCTTTCATGGTGAGGGGCACCTGACCGCCGTGTTTCTCGACGATGGTGCCCGCACAGTTTTTGAGGCGCAGCGCGCGTGACGGATAGCCCAGATTTGCCCAGGCTACAATGATATCTGCGGAGGATGCGTCGGCCAGGTCTGCGGGTGTGGGCCATCGGTGCATCCATTCAATCCAGATCGGCTGCACGCGCGACACCGGGGTCTGTTGGCTCATGATCTCGAAAACGAGGGTGCCCCAGTCGGATACGTCGTCGTGTCGCATGGGCAGGTCGCGCTTGTTGGATGCGAACCAGCGGGGAAGGTCATGGAGCAGTGTCTGCGAGGCCTCGGCCGTTGGATTTATGAACACCCTGTCAGTGTAGAGAGAGTTGTCTGATGCCTGCGCTCCCAGCGACCCAGTCTGTGAGGTGGAGCATAAAATTCGTTGACAGTTGTATAAACGGTAAAGGTCCGCTAGTCTGACCGTGCTCTCTCAGAAACGCCCCGCGCCTTGCGGGGTTCCATCAACAACAGGAGACATAATGTCCGCTCCTCAGCAGCCCGGTTACGGCCAGCCCGGCTTCAACGCCCCCGTCCAGGGCAAGTCCCGCATGGTCGCCGGCCTCCTCAACTTCTTCCTCGGCGGCCTCGCCGTTGGTGACTTCTACCTCGGCCACATGAAGATCGGCGCAATGCGCGCCGGCGCCTTGATCCTCGGCTGGGTCATCATGATTATCGGTGGCGCCATGGACAGCGCCGTCGTCGCCGGCCTCGGCTACCTGTTCGTCCTCGCGCTTGGCGTCTTTGGCCTCGCGTGCGCCATCATGACCTTCATGGGCAAGTGGATCTACGAGAAGGACGCCAACGGCGTTCCCACCGTCTGAGTTGTGCGAATGCGTCTGAACTGACGCACACTCAGTAAGAGTGTGGGGCCCAGCTGATGCTGGGCCCCACACTTTTGTATCTAGCCCGGGGTGTGTCGGTCGAGCGACTCGCTGCCGGGTGAGCTGTTGTCACGCCAGCGTGTGAAGGCTGTGGGCGTATTGGCCGAGTGTCTCGCTGTTGCGAGGGCGTCGGCTTGCCGGGTGAAGCATCCCGGGTTGCGCTGGCAGCTGGGCCCGAGGGCTGGCGTTGTTAGCCCCTTAATGCGCAGCTGGGCCCTATAGGTGGAGCGTGGGCGACCCCGCCCACACTGCCACCCATGGGGTTAACCTGCGCATTGAAGGGCGCGCACAGCCACTTTCTCGGGCGATCACTCCACCGATCAGAGGCGCACGGCTACCAGTCGGGCGAGCCTTGCCGCCAGATGTACCCCCGCGCGTCGCCGCAGGCGCAGCGGCGTGTCGCGCTGCGCGCGTGAAGGCATGGCACTCCTGCCCCTGACCCAGGTGACAAACAGTCTACGGGTGGATTCGGGGTGACGTCGGGGTGGTTGCGGGTACCGTGATGGGGGCGGTGCACGCTAGGATGTGGCACTGCGGCCATACAAAGGCCACCCCACGACAATCGAAAGGCTTAGCCATGACGACGCCCGATCCCCTGGCCAACCCCATCAAGCCCGAGGACGATACCCAGGCCTCGATCCCCGCGCCTGAAGCGCCCAGCTTCCCCCAGGCCTCGGCCCCTCCTTTGACGAGGCGACCGCCACCCCCGGTACCACCACCTACGGCACCGCCTATGACCCCGCCGGCGCGGCGCCGGAGGCGCAGGCCCAGGACGCGCAGCAGCCCTACACTCAGCCCGCGTTCGGCCAGCCCCAGGACCCCCAGCAGGGCTACGCCCAGCCCGCGTTCGGCCAGCCCGCGTTCGGCCAGCCCGCCTTCGCTCAGGGTGTCTATGCGAACCCGCCCAAGCAGTGGATCATTGCCCTGCTTCTGGCGTTCTTCGTGGGCCCGCTGGGTTTCCACAACTTCTACCTGGGCTACAACAGCCGCGGCCTGATCCAGCTGCTTCTGTCCGTTATCGTCATCGGCCTGCCCATCACCGCCATCTGGGCGTTCATTGAGTTCATCATGATCATCATGCGTTCCGGCTCCTACGGCTGCGACGCCACGGGCCAGCCGCTGGTGTGACCTGGGGTGTTGTCGCGGCGCTGAGTATGCGACAATCAAGTTATGCTGCTCAGTGACCGCGACATCAACGCCTCCCTGGATTCCGGCCGCATTCGGCTGGATCCTCTGGATCGTGACCTGGTCCAGCCGGCCAGTATCGACGTGAGGTTGGACCGGCTGTTCTGCCTTTTTGATAATCACCGCTACCCGGTGATCGACCCCGCGGCGGACCAGTCGGACCTGGCGCGCCAGGTGGACGTGGGGCCGGATCAGCCCTTCGTCTTGCACCCCGGTGAGTTTGTCCTGGGTGCCACGTACGAGCTGGTGACCCTCGGCGACGACATTGCCGCGCGCCTGGAAGGCAAGTCGTCGCTGGGGCGCCTCGGCCTCCTCACTCATTCCACCGCGGGCTTCATTGACCCCGGTTTCTCCGGTCATGTGACCCTGGAGCTGTCCAATGCGGCGACGATGCCGATCCTGCTCTACCCGGGCATGAAGATTGGGCAGCTGTGCTTCTTCGACCTGTCCTCCCCGGCTGAGCATCCCTACGGCTCGCAGGGTGCGGGTTCGCACTACCAGGGCCAGCGAGGCCCGACGCCCTCCCGGACTCACGAGCGTTTTACGCGCACCCGTATCGATCGGTGACATGATGACGTCTCATCCTCCTCTTCCGTCCAGGCGTGAGCGCATGCGTGCCGAGCGCGCGGCACGCGGTGCAGCGACCGAGTTAGCTGCGCCGCCCCCGCCGGAAGCGGCAGACCTGCCTCCGGCGGCGCCTCCGCCACCAGCACTAGCGATCATTCCCTGGCTGCTCCGCCTCCTCCCAAAGCAGGGGATATTCCGCCGACCGCGCCTCCTCCGCCGACGCCTCCGTCCGGCGTGCCCGCCCCGGGCGCGCAGGGGAGAGAGAGAATCAGTCCACGACGACGCGTACGGGCGTGATCACCGGCGTCGCCCTGCCGGGTATGACGCCGCGCCCCGACCAGATCACCAACCGGGGCGACGAGCCCCCGCCCGCGCCCGTGAGGCGTTCCCTCAAGGAACGCATGGCGAGCGCGCGTCCCAGTTTCGCGGACCCGCTGCTCACGGCCGTGACGGGCAACCCGCTCACGCAGACGCACGCCTCGCTGGTGGGGATGACCACGACGGAGCACGCCTTCCAGATTGCGGCCGATGGTGAGGTCACGGGGGCCGAGGCCGCCGCGCCGATCGCCGCCGCCATCGAGGTGAGTGAACCCGCGGGTGTCATCGACCTGGACGAGGCGCTGAGTAATCACCTCCTCTTGGTGTCCGAGGCGGTGGATCCGGCCGAGCTGGAGGCCCTCGCGATCTCCATGTGGGACGAGGCCAGCTGGATCGCCCCGGGTCGCCTGCGCCTGTCGTCCGAGGCTGAGCTTGAGGGCCCGTGGTCGCTCGATCAGCCGACGCGCGCCGAGCTGGGCACCCCGTCCATGCTGACGAACGCGTGGATCTTGCGCTGCCCGGTCTCGCGTGCGCAGGACAAGCCGAGCCCGGTGATGGGTGAGTGGGCGAAGGCGTTTCCCGAGGGGGATGCCCATCGGTCTGGAGTACCTTGTCCTCGAGGCGTTGAACCGTATGGCGCGCCGCCTGGCCGGGGGTATGCGCATCGCGGGTAGCGGCTACGTCATGGTTCCCGACGCCGACTCGGCGGTGAACTTGACGGTGTACTCGCCGCGGTGGATTAATCCCGAGGACCTGCTGACTGCGATGCGCGAGCGCGCCGGATTTGAGCAGATGAAGGACGCGCGCGACATCGTCCCCGACGTTCCCGAGGCTCCCGCGCTCAGCCCCGCGCAGGCCGCACACATCGAGAAACTGAAGGCGGAGCTGGGGCCTGTTCGCGAGGATATCGCCTCTAAGATCGCCAAGGCTCGCGAGGAGCTGGAGGCCCAACGCAACGAGCCGCAGGTCGTCGACGGCTACGCGCTGATGAGCCCGATCGGTAACCGCTCCGACATGATGATCGAGGTCCACGCGGTCCCCACGCCCCCGCGCGTGCTGCGCTGGGAGCCGTGGACGACGGGCGCGATCATCGAATATCAGGTTCGTTGGCTGCCCGGCCTGACCCCGACGCCCGGCACGTCCTCGATGAGCCGCACGGCTCGCCTGGAGCGCCTGCGCTCGACGCAGGACGTGGAGAAGGCCGCTGGCTTGATCGCGACGCTCGTGGGTGGCAACGTCATCGACGAGGATGGTTTCCTCGTCGGCTTGGCGGAGGTCACCGACGAGGAGGACGACGAGTAGCCACCTGTAGACGGCGCGTATCCCACCCGCTAGGGTGTCTGTGTTTGCACTCCAATACACACGAAAGGGCACACCATGAAGCTTTCCGCGCGCAACCAGCTCCCCGGCACCGTAGTTGAGGTCTCTCAGGGCGCCGTGAACGGCATCGTCAAGATCGAGGTCGCCCCCGGCCTGGTCATCTCCTCGTCGATCACGAACGCCGCCATCGAGGAGCTCGGCCTGACCGTCGGCTCCAAGGCCGTCGCCGTCATCAAGGCCTCCAACGTCATCGTTGGTGTCGAGGACTGATCCTTTCAAACGTCGCAGTGCGGCCCCGCAGGTTTTCCTGCGGGGCCGCACTGTGTCTGGGGCCTGTGACTACTGCCCGCGCTTGACGGACTCCAGCAGCATGACGGCCACGTCGCGCACCTCGGGCAGCTTTCCGCTCGCGGTCGTCGACGAGGCCGAGGTGGCCTCGTTGGTCGCCCCGCCCTGGTCGGCGGCGTCGGCCGAGACGAAACCGGCGGACGTGCCCGAGGCGGAGCCGAGCATCTGGGAACAGAAGGGGCAGGCCGTCGCGACGACGTCCGCGCCCGTGGCCGCGGCCTCCACGATGCGGGCATCCGCGATACGGGTCCCGCGCGTCTCCTCGAACCAGGCGTGCGCGCCGCCCGCGCCGCAGCACATTGCGCGGTCGCGGTTGCGCGGCATCTCGACGAGCTCCACGTTCGGCAGGGAGCCCACGAGCTCGCGCGGCGGCTCGTAGACGCGGTTGTGGCGGCCCAGGAAGCACGCGTCGTGGTAGGTGACCTTCAGGGGCGCCCCGACCGAGGGAGCGTTGCCCGCGGAGTCAGCCCCGGCCTCGTCCGTGGTGTCCGCGCCCGCGGAGTCCGCAGAGGCAGCGGAAGCAGATGAGGCGGTGGGGGCCACCGGCGTGAGCAGGCCGTCGCGCACCAGGCGGTTGAGGAGCTGCGTGTGGTGGACGACGTCGAAGGAGCCGCCCAGCTCGGGGTACTCGCCCGCGATCGTGTTGAAGCAGTGCGCGCAGGAGACGACGATCTTCTGGGGCTTGGCTTCTGTGAGCGTGTCGATCGCCTGGGCGGCCAGCATCTGGAAGAGCGCCTCGTTGCCGGCGCGGCGGGCCGGGTCGCCCGTGCAGGACTCGCCCGAGCCGAGGACCGCGAAGGACACGCCCGCCGTGTGCAGCAGCTCGGCGACGGCGGCGCTGGTCTTCTTCGCCGTGTCGTCGTAGGCGCCCGCGCAGCCCACCCAGAACAGGTAGTCAACCTCGGAGGCGTCCTCGATGTCCTCGCCGACGACGGGGATGTCGAAGTCCAGCTTCTTCGCCCACTCCATGCGCTTGCGGGCGGGCTGGTTGTAGGGGTTCGCCTTGGATTCCATGCCGCGGAAGGCGCGGCCCAGCTCGCGGGGGAACGCGCCCTCCATGAGGACCTGGTGGCGGCGCAGGTCGAGGATGTGGTCGATGTGCTCGATGTCGACGGGGCACTGCTCGACGCAGGCGCCGCAGTTCGTGCAGTCCCACAGGACCTCTTCGGAGACGACCTCGGGGACCAGGGGAGCGGTGACTGCGGAGACGCCCTCGGGGCCGGTCGCGCCCGACAGGGACAGGGCAGAGACCAGGTCGAAGGAGTGCGGCGAGGCTTAAGACGCCCTTGTCGAGGAGGACCTCGCCGTCTTCCAGCTTCTGGTGGCCCTCCGCCTGCTCGACGATCTGCACATTGGAGGCAGACTCCATGTGGTCGCGCAGGCCCATGATGAGCAGCTTGGGGGAGAGAGGCTTCTGGGTGTTCCACGCGGGGCACAGCTCCTGGCAGCGGCCGCACTCGGTGCACGAGTACAGGTCCAGGCGGGCCTTCCACGAGAAGTCCTCGATCGTGCCCACACCGAGGACCGTGTCTTCGGGGACGTCGTCAAAGTCGTCCTCGCTGGTGACGGGCTTGCCGTCGATCAGCATGTGGTCGGCCGGTCCCAGGGACTTTGTGCCGTCGGCGTTGCGGCGCGTGTACAGGTTGAGGATCGCGACGAAGCGGTGCCAGGCGACGCCCATGCCGGTCTGGATGCCGACGACCGTCAGCCAGGCCATGGAGGTGAGGACCTTGAGGGCGCTGACCAGCACGATCGCGTTCGCCAGCGAGGCGGCCGAGGAGGAGGCGGCGGCCGCGAAGAGCGCGCCGAGCCAGGCGGTGAGCGGGAAGTGCAGGGCGGTCGCGTGGGCCTCGAGGCCCGGCGTGAGGCTGAACAGCGCGTATTCGAGGCCGCGCAGGGCCACGACGCACGCGCACACGATGAGGATCACCCACTCGACGAAGAGCGCCTGCCAGCGGGTCGAACCCAGGAAACGGGAGGCCAGGCCGCGCGGGGAGGAATCGCGCGGGTGGGGGGGCGGGTCAGGGACGAGGGCGGGTGCCTTCCGGGTCGGCCGCAGCGGCAGCGCCGTCGGGATCGTCGTTGGACAGGGCCGCCTCCGCAGCGGTGCCGCGCCCGGCGCGCTGGCGAACGATCATCAGGAGGACGATGCCGATCAGGCCGCCCCACGCGAAGACCTCGGTGAGCCACTCCCACGGCGCGAAATGGCCGAGGAGGGGCAGCGTAAAGGTCTGGACGCGCAGCTGCGCGTAGCCCGTGACCAGCGTGAGGAAAAGGATCGGGAAGGAGACCATGACCAGCCAGTGGGCCGCCTTGATCCACGGGCGCCCCTTGAACTCGCGGTGGGTGAGGGCCGCGGAGACGACACCCCACGCTCGCTTGCTGACGGGGCCGAGGCGCCCCGGGTCGGGCGTGCCCGCCGAGACCGTGCGCCACATGTGGGTCAGGCCTCGCGCGAACGACAGGACGGCCAGGGCGCTCACCAGCAGGGCGAGTCCCCACATGATGGCGCTCAGCGTCGGATTGGCCACGTTTCCTCCTCAAGATTGCTGCACTCCATTGTGTCACCTCGACCACGAGGCGACCGAATTCCAGGCAAAGCGTGCGCAATTACGCGCTGCGCGGTGGGGCTGGCCGAGCTTGCATGTGCTCACCACAACGTGGAAATGTGCCACGAGGAGGGAAAAAGTGTGGGAGAGTGAGAGCGTGCTTCCCGTCTCGCAGCCAGACATGACACTGTCCGACCAGGAAATCTTCGGAGACGATCACCCGCATGATCACTGCGGGGTCTTCGGAGTATGGGCCCCGGGCGAGGACGTTTCCCGCCTGACCTACTTCTCCCTCTACGCCTTGCAACACCGCGGCCAACAGAGCGCCGGTATTGCGACATCGAATGGCAAGCAGATCCTCGTGTATAAGGATCAGGGCCTCGTCTCGCAGGTGTTCTCCGAGCAGTCTTTGCAGGGCCTACGCGGCCACATCGCTCTGGGCCACGTCCGCTACGCGACGACCGGCGCGGACGTGTGGCGCAACGCCCAGCCGACGCTGGGCCCCACCCCCACGGGCACGCTCGCCCTGGCCCACAACGGCAACCTCACCAACACGGTCGAGCTGCGCGAGCTGGCCTCCGAGATCGCCGACGAGGGCGAGGATTTTGAACGTGGTGCTTCCACCGACACCTCCCTCGTGACCGCGCTGCTGGGCATGGCTGACCGCATCCCCGGACCGACACCCTTCATCGCGTCTCCGTCCGTGACGCCCGGGCACACGGGTGCGGACGAGGCTGCCCCGGCCTCGTCGATCACCGATCCCGAGCCCGCGCCCCTCGTCGGCGCCGCCCTGAAGGTCCTGCCGCGTATCAAGGGCGCGTTCTCCCTGGTCTTCATGGACGAGCACACGCTGTACGCAGCGCGCGACCCGCACGGCTACCGCCCGCTCGTGCTCGGCCGCCTGGCCTCCGGCTGGGTTGTCGCCTCCGAGACCGCGGCCCTGGACCTGTGCGGCGCGACCTTCGTGCGCGAGGTCGAGCCCGGCGAGCTCATTTCGATTGACGCGTCGGGCGTGCACTCGCGCCGCTTCGCCGTGCGCCGCTCTAACACCTGCGTCTTCGAGTACGTGTACTTGGCCCGCCCCGACACGACGATCGGCGGGCGCAGGATCGTGGCCGCGCGCCACGAGATGGGCGCCGCCCTGGCGCGCGAGAACCCCATCGACGCGGACCTGGTGATCCCCACGCCCGACTCGGGCACGCCCGCCGCGATCGGCTACGCGCAGGAGTCCGGGATCCCCTTCGCCCAGGGCTTGGTCAAGAACGCGTACGTGGGCCGCACCTTCATCCAGCCCACGCAGTCCCTGCGTCAGCTGGGCATCCGACTGAAGCTCAACCCGTTGCGCGAGGTCATCGAAGGCAAGCGCCTGGTCGTCATCGACGACTCGATCGTGCGCGGTAACACGCAGCGCGCGCTCGTCAAGATGCTGCGCGAGGCCGGGGCTGCCGAGGTGCACATCCGCATCTCGTCCCCGCCGGTTGCGTGGCCGTGCTTCTTCGGTATCGATTTCCCGACGCGCGCCGAGCTCATCGCCTCGTCCATGAGCGTCGAGCAGGTCCGCGAACACCTGGGCGCCGACTCCCTGGCCTACCTGTCGATCGACGGGATGGTCGCGGCCACCGGACAGGGCAACTCCCTGTGCCTGGGCTGCTTCACCGGCGAATACCCCGAGACGATCCCCGCCGGGACGCCCGTGCCCGGAACCCCCGAAGCCACCCCCTGCTAACCTCCACGCCCGCGACGCAACCCCTGCGCCGCGGGCGTCGTTCTCAACCCGACCACCCAGACACGGCCTCGTCGAGCGCCATCCGCGAAAGGCACCACCCATGACCGACACCCCCCTGGACTACGCGACCGCTGGCGTCGACACCGCTGCGGGCGACCGCGCCGTCGAGCTGATGAAGAGTGCGGTGGCCGCCACCCACGACTCCACCGTCCTGGGCGCGACCGGCGGATTCGCCGGCATGGTTGACGCGTCGGCGCTGCTGGGGATGGAGAAGCCGCTGCTCGCGACCTCCACGGACGGCGTGGGCACGAAGATCGCGATCGCGCAGGCCATGGACGTGCACGACACGATCGGCCAGGACCTGGTCGGCATGGTCGTCGACGACATCGTCGTGATCGGCGCGCGCCCGGTCCTCATGACCGACTACATCGCCTGTGGGCACGTGGTCCCCGAGCGCATCGCCGCCATCGTCACCGGCATCGCGCGCGCATGCGAGGCCACGGGCACGCCCCTCATCGGCGGCGAGACCGCCGAGCACCCGGGCGTCATGGAGTCCGACGACTACGACATCGCGGGTGCGGCGACCGGCGTCGTGGACGCCTCCAAGCTGCTAGGCCCCGAGCGCGTGACGGGCGGCGATGTCGTCATCGCCATGGCGTCTTCGGGCCTGCACTCCAACGGCTACTCGCTGGTGCGCTCGGTCGTCTCCCGCGTGGGTGCCTCGCTGGAGTCCCACGTGGCCGAGTTTGGCCGCACCCTCGGCGAGGAACTCCTCGAGCCTACCCGCCTGTACACGCGCCTGTGCCTGGACCTGGTCGAGCGCTTCGGCGTCGAGGGGATTCACGCCTACTCGCACGTCACCGGCGGCGGCCTGGCCGCGAACCTGTCGCGCGTCCTGCCTGTCGGCGCGGTGGCGACCGTCGACCGCTCCACGTGGACCGTTCCGGCCGTGTTCGACTGGGTGCGCCGCGGCGGCGACGTCACCTGGGTCGGCATGGAGGACTCTCTGAACCTGGGCGTCGGCATGGTCGCCGTCGTCTCCGAGTCCGTGGCCTCCGAGGTCCTGGCCGCCATCAACGAGGCCGGGGTGGCCTCGTGGGTCCTGGGCTCTGTCACGCCTCTTGGCACGGATGCGACCGTGGAGGGTTTCGGCCTGATCGACGACCTGAGCGCTGATTCGTCCGGCGTGCGCCTCATCTCCGGCACGAAGGGCGTGCAGGCGGGCGCCGTACTCATGCACGGCGAGTACCGCGTCGGCTGACCCCGCCCGTCTGTCCGATCGAAAGTGGGAGGGCCGAGGCCGGGGTGGCCTCGGCCCCTCACTCTCAGCGGGACTGCAGCGGAGCGCGGTCGACGAGCCGGGGCAACCGAGGCCTCGTCAAGGAGCGTACGCCTGCGGGGCCGCGCCCGGTCGCGCGACCTCCGAGAACGCGCGCGTCGGCTCACCCGGGCACGCCAAATCGGCGGACCGGTGCCCGATCCGCCGGATGGCTGAGCCGTTACTTGGTGGAGGAACCACCCGTCCAGAAGGACTCATCGAGCTGCTTCGGGTCGATGTCGTCGTCCTCTGCCGGGATATCCGCGAAGTCGGCGTATTTCGAGTAGAGGTCGTCGTCGATTGCATCGTCCTCTTCGGACTCGTCCACAGCGGTATTCGCCGTGTACGAGTCCTCATCCGCCAGCTCGCGCTGAAGTGCGTTTAGGTCGGTGTCGGGGCTGAAATACTTCAGCTTCCGAGCGACTTTCATCTGCTTAGCCTTTTGACGGCCGCGCCCCATGGCGTCGACCCCCTCCGCGTCGTTCGGGTCCGCATCAAGCGGTTCCCTGGGTGTTCAAAATGTTTCGTGGGTCCATCATAGCTAAAGACGGGCCTTGACCTCACCTTGGATCAGCTTTTGCGCGAACAGCGTAGAGGCCCGTCGCGTACGGATGCGCGGAAGCCCGCGGAAAAGCGGCCCAGACGGCTCATTCGTGTGAACGCGGTTACTGGAGGTGGAACGCGCACAAACACGTTCCCCTCGCGCGAGCATCATGCCCGGGCGAGGGGAACGTTAGGATGGGTCGAAGCGTCAGGATGGCTCGAAGCGTCAGGCTTCCAGGGCCTCGTCGACCTTCGCGAGCGCGGCGAGCATCTGCTTGGTGGCCTCGCGGCCGATGCGGCGGGCGTGACGGCGGGCGCGGCGAGGCTTGCGGGTGGCCAGCAGAACCAGAACGCCGATGGCGCCCACGGTCGACAGGGCGACGATGGCGACCTTCTTGATGGCCTCCGCGTTGCCGCCGACCGCGTCCTGCAGGGTCAGTGACGCGGACTCCTTCAGAGACTCGAAGCGCACGGTCGCCTCTTCCTTCGCCTCCTGGGCGAGTGCGGCGGGCTGGACACGCGCGTACAGCTGATCGATCGTGGCGGCCAGCTCGGCGCGCTGACGCTCAAGGTCGGCCTGGATCTGTTCTTCGGTGCGCGGACCGGAGTGCGCGGCGGCGTTCTCGCCGACGGTCACGGTGCGAGGATCGACGGTGTTGCTCACTTGCCCAGTCCCTTCTGGATGGCTTCCTTCGTGGCGGCCACGGACGCGGCCGGATCCGGGCGGTGCTTCTGCGCGCTCTGGAGGGCGTTCTTACCGGCCAGGGCCAGCGCCAGCACGATCACCAGCAGCAGGACGACGACAATCAGCGACGCCGCCCACGCCGGGAGCACGAGGGCCAGGAGGACCTCGATCGTGTGGAGGGTCCACCCCAGCAGGAAGAGAGCGAACACGGCGGCCGTCACGAGGAGGCCGGCGCCCTTACCGCTCTTGGCAGCGAAAGCGCGCGCCTTCGTCTTGTTGAGCTCGATCTCATCGCGCACGATGCCCGACAGCTGGCTGGTGACCAGCGCGACGAGGCTGCCGATGCTGGGGCGTGCCTCGGGGGCGGGCGCAGCGTGCTGCGGCGCGTGCGGTGCGGGGGCCGCGGGCGGCGGGAACTGCCCGGGTTGGGGGATGGACTGGGTCATGGGGACTCCTGCGCGTGCGGGGTGCGGGGGTAGCGAGGCAGCGCCTCGCAGGATAAACCTAGTCTCTCACGAAGGGAGGCGGCTCGCAGTGACCCGTACGCTACTCCTTCGGCGCGATGGAGCCCGGCAGATCCGACAGGATCTTGCGGGCGCGCACGACCAGGTCGGAGACCTCATCCTCGGCCAGTGCCGGGTCGTCGGCGTCAACCTCGGGGATGTTGCGCACCGACGCGTCCGAGCGGTCCTCGTCCGAGGCCTCGTCCGCGCCGATCGGCGCCATGAGCGCCGTCTCGTCCGCCGCGGCGTCCCCGGAGGAAAGCGCCTGTCCACCTGCGGCGACGCCGATCGAGCGGCGGGCCGGGGCCGAGGAGGAAGCGGACGCGGAGGAGCCAGCCACGGCCTCGTCGAAGGGGGAAGGGCCGATAGCGAGGAGAGCGCTGGTGTCCTCGGGGTTGGCCTCCAGGGCGGTCGCGATGATCGCGGGCGTCGGGGCAGGGGCGTCGAGGGACACTCTGCCGTTCGTGAGCAGAATCGCACGGTCCGTGGACGCTGCAAGCTCCGGGGACGGCGTCGACACGACGACCGCGCAACCCGCGTTTGTCAGCGCCCGCAGGAGGGGCCCCAGCTCGGCGCGCGCCTCGGCGGGCAGGGAAACCGGATCCTCGATGAGGAAGACCTCGGCGCCGGACACGATCGCGCGGGCAATGAGCGCCTTGAAACGCTCCCATTCCGTCAGCTCAGAGGGGTACAGGTCCACGCGCTGCGCCAGACCCGTCACCTGGAGGGAACCCACCAGGTTGTCCCAGTCCGCGATCGAACCCGTCGCCGACAGGGGAGCGAGGATGTTCTGGCGGATCGTCAGGGTCTCATCCAGCGGGGAATCCGTGCGGATCAGCGCCACCGAGCCGATGCGGCCCGCCAGACGCGCGGCCCACGAGCGCGACGGCGCCGCGACAATGCGGGCTAAACCTGCGGCTCCTCGAGACCCGCCAGGATCAGGAACAGGGCGCGGGCTCGGCGGCCCGTCGGGTCCAGGATGGCGCTCAGCGTGTGCGCGCGGAAGCCCATATCCACGTTCGCCAGCAGGACCGCACCCGTCGCGTGGTCCGTGTAGGTCAGGCCCAGGCCTGCGACCAGGACCTTGCCGCCGCCACCCTTCGCGGCGAAAGAACGGCGCGAACGATACCAGGGCGCGGCTCGCTCATAGGCATCTGGGCGGAAGGCGGCGCGATCACGACCTCGCCCTGCGTGTGGCGAGGCGTCGGCCGCTGGTTCTGACTGTTCGATCCCTGCTGGTCGCGGATCTGTGAGGCAACCAGGACAGCACCGTCCTGCGCACCACCCATCGCCGAGGCCGAGGCCCCCTGGGCGGACGCGTCAACCGCCGCAGCGGCGGTCGGCTCCGGGACAGCCTGCCCAGCGGCGGCCGGCTCCGGGACAGCCTGCCCAGCGGCAGCCGGCTCCGGGACAGCCTGCCCAGCGGCGGTCGTCAGGTCGGCCGCATCCCGGCCATCCGTACCCTGCAGGTTTTCACGCGAGTCGTTCGACATGCCCCTATTGTTTCAGGATCGTGTCGATTGTGCCGTAATGGCGCGCGGGAGTGGGGTAGTGGGCTGGTGATGTTGCTCGAAAGATAGGGGTTATAGGACACTGCGTGTTGCTGGAAGGGTGACTTTTCGACTTTCTGGTGCGGGAAAGTCGGTATTTTAGTTGGTTGAGACCAACTATGAGGATGGACAAATAGTGTTGCTGGAAGGGTGACTTTTCGGCTTTGTCGCGCGGGAAAGTCGCTTTTTTAGTTGGTCGTGTTTGCCTCGTTCCTGTGAATACTGCATTGCGGGCCTGTGTGTGGTTGCCCCATGATCCGTCACGGTAGGACTTCATCTGGTCGTCAGCGCTGGCGGTGTAAACCCTGCTAACAACGCCTACGAAACGAGCGGCCCCCACCAGGCAAATCCACCTGACGGCGACGGCCAAAGAGCCACGCCAAGAACTCATCAAGATGCTTCGCCGTGGAATTAATGCGGCTGACCTGGCTGATATTGCACAGGGAGCAGCGCCATCGCTGCGCCCCTGACGCTGAGTGCCCATACCTGGTCATCACTCGCCCGCACGCGGGGCATTTGGGGGTATTCATACCCCCACGATGAAACAACCACCTTCAATGTGGATTTTCCCGCACCAGCAAGCCGAAAAGTCACCACAAAACCAACACGTTTTGTCCATCCTTCAAGTTGGCTCCCACCAACTTCAATACCGACTTTCCGGGTTATAGGGGTTATAGGACAAAACGTGTTGGTTGAGGGGTTAGTCCCAGGTGTTGTGGTAGGGGGTGGTGTGGTGGAGTTCGTTGAAGCAGATTGCGTCACCCCAGCCGGGGATGGTGCCGGTGGCTTGGTGGGTTTGACAGGCGTGGTACCAGGCGTTTTCGAGGGCTGCGTCGGTGGGCATGGTGGCCAGGATTGTTGCTGCTGGTTGCGGGTGGGCTGAGTGGGGGGAATTGCGACCATAGGGGTGTGACACGCCGGCGACACGCCGTGGCGGGGCGTCTATGGTAGTAAAACCCCCCGTTGGCACGGCTGGGCGGCTGTGTTCGGTCGTGGCTGGGCCTGCTGTGGTGGCGTGGCTGGCGGTTGTGGTTGGGCGCGTGAGGGGAATTGCGCAGGGCACGAGCTCAGTTGGTCCCAACCAACTTCAATACCGATTTTTCCGCACCAGCAAGCCGAAAAGTCACCACAAAACCAACACGTTTTGTCCTATAACCCCGTTTTGTCCTATAACCCGGAAAAGAAAGACACAGTGTGATACTCGTCTCAAGTATCGCTTCGTGCCCGTAAACCAAAAATCCCCGAAGCGAACGCTTCGGGGCTTGCTGGTGGCTCCGACCGGCGTCGATCCGGTGACCTTTCGATTTTCAGTCGAACGCTCTACCAACTGAGCTACAGAGCCAAGACCTGAACCGATTAGGTCTGGTCGGCGACCCCGACGGGACTTGAACCCGCGACCTCCGCCGTGACAGGGCGGCGCGCTAACCAACTGCGCTACGGGGCCTTACAATAGGTAAGACCTATTAAATTATGCCGTTCACAACTGCGACCGGCTGGTACCCCCAACGGGATTCGAACCCGTGTCGCCGCCGTGAAAGGGCGGTGTCCTAGGCCGCTAGACGATGGGGGCCTGTTGGCCGTCGAACTGGCGTCCGAAGACGGGATATATCTTAGGCAGAGGTTCGTCGATACGTCAAAACGAAATCGGGTGACGAGCAACACGTTACATGAAAATGTTGCAATTGTGCGGAATTCACAGGATTTCATCAGCTAGTCGTCCTACCCTTGATTCATGATTCTGTCACCAGTACTCGGTGCCCTCGCCCAAGCGTCCGATGCGCTCACGCTCGCCGCCGCGGATCCGCAATCCGGCGCAGAGGCAGCCGTCGACACCACCATCGACGTCACCCTCCTGTTCCTCGGGCCCATCATCGGAGCCTGCCTGGGTGTTGTCGCGTCGATCGTCCTGTCCGTCCTCGCACGCAGGGCACTTGCTAAGTCCGCCATGGCCTCGTCGATCCTGAACCGCGTGCGCCGCCCCGCCCACTTTGCGTTCGCGACGTGGGGAGCGTGGGTTGGCCTCGGCATTGCGCTCGTGAATCCGCGGCTGACGGATTGGGGTGGCGCCTCCGTCACGACGTTCCTCATGCACCTGCTCCTCATCGTGGGCCTGGCGTGCATGACGTGGATGGGCTACTCCGCCGCGTGGGTCTTCGAGGACGCAGCAAAGGCACGCCAAACATCCGACAACGGCCTCTCGCGCCGCTTCGAGACTCGCGCCCAGGTCCTGCGGCGCTTCGCCCAGGTGGTCATCGCCGTCGTGGGTACGATCGCCATCATCGGGACCTTCGACGCCGCGCGTCATGCCATGACGACCGTCCTTGCGTCCGCCGGTGTCATCTCGGTGATCTTCGGTCTCGCCGCGCAGCAGACCCTCGGTAACGTCGTCGCCGGCTTGCAGCTGGCCTTCACTGACGCGATCCGCGTGGGTGACGTCGTGGTCGCCGGCGATAAGAAGGAAACCGGCTCGGTCGAGGAGATCACGCTGTCCTACGTGGTCGTGCGCATCTGGGACGAGCGCCGCCTCATCATCCCCTGCCGCTACTTCACGCAGACCCCCTTCGAGAACTGGACGCGCCGCGCCGCCGCCCAGCTGGGCACGGTCGAACTCAAGCTTGACTGGTCCGCGCCCATGACGCTGATTCGCGCCAAGGTTGAAAAGCTCCTGGCCGCCACCGACCTGTGGGACGGGCGCACGTGGGGCGTGCAGATCACCGCCTCCGACGAGTACACGGTGACCGTGCGCGTGCTCGCGTCTGCGAAGAACTCGGGCGACCTCTCCGACCTGCGCGCCTACCTGCGCGAGCACCTCATCACGTGGATCGTCACTGAGGAGCCGTGGGCGCGCCCCGCCCAGCGCATCGAGCCTCTCCAGACCGTCGCCGTCGAGCAGGACATGAGTCGCGAGCGCATCGCGCGCCTGGCCGCTGAGCTCGCCGGGATCTCGGGCACGAACGAGGCCGTGGCTGCGACGGGCAGTTCGTCTGTTCTTCGTGGGGCCGAGGCGCGCGAGTCTGCGGGTGGCACCCTGGGTGGCGCGGCCGCCGCGGAAGGCGCCGCGGGAACCGTGCGCGAGCAGCCCAAGGATGCGGCGCACGCCGCGCGCATGGTGGCTGCCCGCCGCAAGGCCAAGCGTGCCCGTCGCCGCGCGATGGCCGACCGTCAGCGCGAACTGGCCGACGGCAAGGCGCCCGCGCCCGACGAGACGCAGGTGATTTCCAAGTCCGCGCTACGCAAGATCATCGAGGCCGCCGGCAACAAGAATCCGCAGCTCACGCAGACCCTGACGGCCACGTCCATCGGCCGCGGTGAGCGCTTCTTCTCCGGCTCCGCCGATGCCGACGAACGCGCGGCCGCCCTGTCTGGCCCCGGCGAGGAGGTCTTCGCCGAGCGCGAGGCCCACTCCCGCCGCGTCAAGGAGCGTCACGAGGCTCGCAAGCGCCGCGCTGACGAGGCCTTGGATGACGAGGCGACCGCGGCTCTGGCCGCCGTCGGCGTCGAGCCCGTCGAGTTCGACCGCGACGCCGAGGCTGTCGAGCAGGCTCAGAACGAGCGCTCCGATGCTCAGGCCGAGGCTCCGGCCGAGGGGTCTGCTCCGGAGGCTCCCGTCGCCGTGCCTCCCGCCCCTGCGGTCGCAGGCGCTGGCGCTGCTGGTTCCGTTGCTGCCGCTGCCATGACCGCCGCGAACGCCGCTGCGCAAGCAGCCTCGGCTCCCGCTGAGGACGCCGAGTCCGAGCATGTCAAGGCTGAGTCCGCCTCCGAGGAGCAGGACAAGCCCGCCGAGAGCACGCCCGCCGAGAGCACGCCCGTCGAGACCGGCGAGGTCGAGGAGGCTGCGGCCCCCGTTTCCGTCGAGGACGTCAAGGCCTCGGATGCTGCCGCGGCGGATGCTGCCACGGCGGAAGCTGTGGAGCAGGTCGAGCCTGCCCCGGAAACCGAGCCGATTGAGCCTGCCGCGGCTGATTCCGAGGAGCTTGTCAAGGCTGAGGATGCTGCCTGCGTGGAGCCCGAAGTTGAGGTTGTCGAGGCCTCGGATCCTGCCGAGGAGGAATCTGTGGAGCAGGTCGAGCCTGCCGCGGAAACCGAGCCGATCGAGCCTGCCGTTGCCGACTCCGATGAGGCTGTCAAGGCTGAGGATGCTGCCTGCGTGGAGCCCGAGGTTGAGGTTGTCGAGGCCTCGGATCCTGCCGAGGAGGAATCTGTGGAGCAGGTCGAGCCTGCCCCGGAAACCGAGCCGATCGAGCCTGCCGTTGCTGACTCCGATGAGGCTGACAAGCCGGAGGACGCGACGCCCGATGAACAGGCGACCGACGGTGCTCCAGAGCGTGAAACATTCGTGAAACAGGATGACCAGGAGCGCCCGACAGCGGAAACGGGCAACACGGGCACGGCGAACATGGTGTTCGCAGGCAGGCCTGCGCTCGTGCCGCCGCCCGCGCCGACCCCCGCGGAGATGGCCGCCTCGAACGATGGAGCTTCCGCGAATAAGCCGGAGGTCCAGGCGGCACCGGCAATGCCCGTGGCGCAGCCGGAGAAGCCCGAGGCTCCCGCAGCGCCGGCGCAGCCGGAAACACCCGCGGTGCAGCCGGAAACGGCGTCGACGCCTGAGGAGCAGGAACAGCTGGATCAGTCGGAAGCCCTGGCAGCCCCGGAGCCTCCGGCAGTGCCCGCCCAGCAGGAGGAAGCGCCTGCGCAGCAGGAGGAAGCCGTCGCCCCGGAGGCAGCCCCGGAGCCGCCGCCAGCGCCTGCGCAGCAGGAGGAAGCCCCTGCCCAGCAGGAGGAAGCCGTCGCCCCGGAGGCAGCCCCGGAGCCGCCGCCAGCGCCTGCGCAGCAGGAGGAAGCCCCTGTGGAGAGCTCGCCTGAGCCTGCGCAGGAGGAACAAACCCCCGACGAGCCGTCCATCCACCCCGGCTGGTACGCGGTCGCCGAAGAGGCGCGCCTCGAGGAGGAAATCCGACCGACGCCCAAGATGGCGCCGCCGCGCGTGTCCATCATGGACTTCTTCCCGGCGGTGGCCCCCACCGGCGCCGAAGCGGCTATGCTGCGTGCGGTCACGGGTCAGATGCCGGTTATCGGGGACCACAAGGAGGACGAGGAATCCGCCTCCACTGACGAGGCCGTGGTTTCCTCCCTTGCATCCGCGGCGTCGGGCGACTCCGCCAAGGCTGACCCCGCCAATGCTGAGCCCACCAAGGCTGAGCCTGCACAGGCGGTTGCCGCGGACAGTGAGAGCACGCAGGTTCTCCCGACGCTTGAGGAGCCTCCCATGCCCGACGAGACCCTCGTGATGGCGACGGCCGAGCAGGTGCCCGCCGCGACGCAAGCCGCGCAAAGTCCTCTGTGCGGGAGGATGCTTCCACGGAAAAGGCTGCCCAGAAGGAAACCTCTGTGGAGGGACCCGGATCCAGCAAGGCCGTCGAACCCGCCAAGAGCGCCGAATCTGGCGAGGAAAAGTCCGAGAACGCTCCCGCGTCGAAGGGCTCGTCCAAGAAGGGCGGCTCGAAGAAGGGGACCAAGAAAAAGGGCTCGGGCAAGAAGCGTAAGTCCAAGAAAAAGTAACGCTTCTCGCCCCGCTGACATCGAGAGGTGAGCGGACCCCGCTAGGGGCCACGGCCTCGTCGATCAAACCGGCGAACCAACACCGCGCCGCCCGCGGCCGCACCCGAGAGTGCGCGCCCGCGGGCGGCGCGCGACAATGGAGGCATGAACGCCACCGATCCCGCCGCCCGCACAGATGCGGAATGGAAGAAACTCCTGAGCCCCATGCGCTACCACGTGCTGCGCGAAGCGGGTACGGAACGTCCCTTCACGGGCGAGCTCCTGGACGAGTCGCGCGTCGGCACCTACTCGTGCGCGGCGTGCGGCTCGAAGCTTTTTGACTCGGACACCAAGTTCGACTCGTCGTGCGGGTGGCCCTCCTTCTTCCAGGCGCACGAGGGCGCCACGACCGAGCGCGTGGACATGAGCCACGGCATGATCCGCACCGAGGTGCGCTGCGCGACCTGCGATTCCACCTCGGCCACGTCTTCCCCGACGCCCCCGGACAGCCCACAGGCATGCGTTACTGCATGAACTCGGCGGCGCTCACCTTCGCGCCCGCTTCGTGAGCGAGCGCCCCTCCGCGCCCGAGCGTGCCTTGGTCGCCGACCGCATCCCACCCCAGCTGTACATCGTCGGCTCGGGCCTCATCCAGTACGTGGGTGCGGCGCTCGCGGTCGTCGCCTTCGCGTCCGTCGAGCCGGCGTTGGTCGCGTGGTGGCGCGTCCTGACGGGCGCGCTCGTCCTCCTCGCGTGGAAGCGCCCGTGGCGCGGCGGCCTGACCCGCTCGGATCTGGCGATTTCCGCGCTGTTCGGCGTCATCGTGCTGGCCATGAACTCCTCGTTTTACGAGGCCATCGCCCGCCTGCCGCTGGGCACCGCCGTGTCCATCGAGTTCGTCGGCCCGGTCGCCGTCGCCGTTGTTCGAGGCCGTGGCTGGCGTCCGCGCGTCGCCGCGGTCCTTGCCTTTGCCGGGGTGGCCAGCATCGGTGGGCTCGCCCTGGATCTGTCGCAGCCGAGTGTGCGCGCGGGCCTGGCGTGGATTCTCCTGGCTGCCCTGGCGTGGGCGGCCTATATCGTGGTGGGGCAGCGGGCCTCGACGACTCGCGACGGGGTGACGAACCTGGCGCTTGGATGCGCGTGGGGGTCTCTCTCTTCTTCGCGCCCATCCTCGGGCCGGGAGCGATGGCGGCCACGGCCTCGTGGGAGCTGATCGCCATCGTCATCGGCGTCGGCCTGCTGTCCACGGCGATTCCCTACAGCTTCGAGGCGCTCGCGATGCGCCGCCTCGCAGCGCCCACGTTTGCGCTGTTCGCCGCGATTCTCCCCGCGACGTCCGCGCTGGTCGGGGCCGTCATGCTCCGCCAGATCCCCGGCGTCTTCGAGCTGATTGGCCTGGTCCTGGTGTCGGTCGCGGTGTGGCTGGCCTCGCGCGAGTAAGGGCCAGTGGTGGGCGTTTTGCGGGTCGGGCAGCGCCATCCCAACGGATAGTCGTGGCCGGGCCATGAAAGATGGTGCCTTCCGCTGAATTCATCGCGATGAGGTGCCCGATCTGGATAGGTTGTGACGATCTGGATAGTTATTAACCTATCCGGATGCGCGTTACCTATCCGGATGCGCGTTACCTATCCAGAACATGCCGGTGCGCCGGGCGCGGGTGGTACCGCAATACGGTGGAGGGGTGCTGAAGCTCCTCAGTCGAGGCTGAGGTGGCGCGGTGTGTGCGTGCCCCCGCGGGCGATCACCCAGAAGGCGAACCACGCGCCGGCGGAGCCTACGATCATGACGAGCACCATCGGCACGGCGCTGTCGCCGCCCGAGGTCGCCAGGGGAGCGGCGATGCCGTTCGCGATCGACTGGAACACGCCCATCACGGACGAGGCCGTGCCCGCGTGCTCGCGCGCCTCACTCATGGCCTGCGCGCCCGAGTTGCCGAAAATAAACGCGTTCGCCGTCATGATGAGCGCGAAGCCCACGCACGTGAGGATCAGCGGCAGGTCGAGGAGGAACGTCGAGATCGCCAGCGTCACCACGCCTGTCGCCGCGATCGTGAGGCCCGCGATGATGAGCGTGCGCGGCGTGAAGTGGGAGATCAGGCGCACGTTGACCAGCGCGAAGCCGGTCGACAGCAGCGCGTTAAACGCGAACACCCACGCGAAAGCCATGGGGGATAGGCCCAGCGGCCCCTGCAGCACGTAGGTGGCGTTCGAAATGTAGCCGAACATGCAGAAGCTCGAGAAGGCGTTGGTCAGCATGAAGCCCACGAAGGGGCGGATGCGTACGACCTGGACGAGGCCGTGGAAGAACCGCGGAATACCGCCGGGGTGACGGCGCTCCTCGGGCAGGGACTCGGGCACGACGAACCATGCGAGGGACGCCATGAGTAGCGTGAAGGCGGCGAGCGCCCAGAAGACGACCCTCCACGTCGCGTGCGTGATGATGAACGCGCCGAGGACCGGGGCGACCATCGGCGCGAAGCCGACGATCGCCTGGAGGAGACTCATCGCGCGAGCCAGCGTCTTGCCGTGGGCGACGTCGACGAGGATCGCGCGGCCCACCGAGGAGGCGATGCCGCCGCCGAGACCCTGGAAGACTCGGCCTACGAGGAGCACCCAGATGTTAGTGTGAACACGCAGATCATGGAGCCGACGAGGGCGATAATGCCGCCCGCGACGATGGGGCGGCGGCGCCCGATCTGGTCCGAGATGGCGCCGCCCAGGACCTGGCCGGACGCGTAGCCCACGAAGAAGGTCGTGAGCGTGAACCCGAGCATCGTCGAGTTCGTCGCGAGGTCCGCCGTGATCTGCGGGAAAGCGGCCGAGTACATGTCGGTCGCCATCGGCGGCACGGCGTTCTGCACGGCCAGCGTGATCAGCAGGGCAACCGTGAGCGCCCCGCCGACGATTCCGCCGTGGTCCCGGGTGTCGTTAGTCGTCATGGTGCGATTGTGTACCCTTGGGGACGCCAAATAGATGAATCGGTCGATTATTTGACGCATCTCGCACGTCGCAGGGGCTGACGTGCGTACATGTGCACTGGTGGGCAGTGCTCCTGACGCGCAAACGCCTCGACCGAGCTCACTCCCCGTCTGCGCGTGCCTCCAACGCGTCCGCCGCGGCCTCGATGTCCTCTAGTGGCGGGCATGAAGGCGCCACGGCGTTGCCCGACGCGGCGAGCACTTCGGCACAGTTAGCCAGCAGGACAGAACGCTCGAACGGCGTTCCTAGAGCAAGGGAGGCGGCCAGGACCCCGGAGTAGACGTGCCTCGCCTCGGGTAGGTCGGTCTTGTTCGTGGAAGGCGCCGGAATGTGGGTGGATGTGGACCACACGAAGCGTCCTCTGCCATGCGTAGGTCTGCCGATGTAGGCACCGGCGGTGCCCGTACGGATAATCGAATGGCTATCGAACAGTCTGCAGATTTCCTCCGCCGCCCCGTCCGGGGTGCGGCAAGCATCGAAGGCGGATCGGTCACCGACGACACTCGTGCCGAGGCTGCTGGCCTCCTCCTGTGTCATCACGAGGACAACATTGTCGGAGCGCAGCCCGAATGGCGTCCGAGCAGCCCTGGACGGGTCAACAACAATGCGCACATACTCGGGGAGGGCCAGCAGTGCTTCCGTCGCTGGCACGGAGTTCGGGTGGGTTTTACCGTAGCCTGTTCCCACTAGTGTCCCGTCAATGTAGAGCACGTCCGAGGGGCCCAGAGTCTGGGCGACCTCAGCCCAGCCGCGCCGTGGGGCGGCGTATTCGGCACCGTTGGTTGTGATGGTGTAGTGCGCCCCCGCGTTGTCGGTGATCGTCACTTGGTAGCCGTTGTCCATGCCGGGTACGCGCGGTCCCGCGTCAACGATTCCCTCGTGTCGCAGACACTCTTCGATGAGCGAGGCATGGGGACCTTCGCCGATTGGACTCAGGGACACGGCCTCGACTCCCATGCGCCGAGCGGCGCGCAGGACCTCAATGTTCCCGGTCAAGCGCATCCCCTCATCGTCGGCCCACACGTCCCCTCCCGCCTCGGGGAAGGAAGCTGTGCGTAGCGACTGGTTGAGCATGAGCTGCCCCATGAAGATGAGACGCCCAGCTGGAGCATCGGCGCGCACGGGACCGAGTGGGGTCGGTGGGGACACCTGTTCGAACAACGACTGGCGCGTGCGCAGGGAAGAACCGGGTTCCTCGAAAGATGAGGGGCCGGAGGGGGGCGATCTCCAGCTCGACGTATTCGGCCTGTTCGCGCGGATCGCCGGGGGCAGGTGGACGCAGCGCGACGAGCTCACGGGCGACAGCGGACAGATCGATGTTATTGACCTCTTCCACGGCATCCAGGGGGTCATCTCGAAACGCAGAGGCCCCGAGGACGGATCCCATCAGGGCAGCAACAAGTGCACTGCACGAGGTGGTGTCGCCTCCCAGGCGAGCGACGTAGGGTGAAAAACCGAGTAGGACATGAAGAGTAAAGGCGAGCGCGAAAGGAACGATCTGTGTGGGGGTCGAGGGGTGCCCGAACGCCTTGGTGAACTCGGAGAAATACATGGATCGCTGGCACGACACAACGTTCGCCGCGCGTCGCGTCGTCGCCAGCACGTCAGGCTCTGCACTCCAGGATCCCCGCTGTTCCATGGACGCCACGTAGTTAACGGTCTCCCACAGGACACCCCTGATGTCCATGGGTCGAGAATCTGGCCAGTCGAGGCCGATCGAGATGAAGGCGGCGATCAGCGCGGCGGCCTGGAACTCCTGCCGCGTTGTGGGCTCCTCCGCGCATGCCTCCCATACGGCGTCCGCAAAGGCCTCGGGATCCTGTGTCGAAGTTGCGATACCGACGGGAATCGCGCGCAGCACGCAACGTCTCGCGTGCGTGTGATCCGTTGGAGAGTGAGCGTTGTCAGCGGCGACTGGGAAGGAGAACGATCCACCCAGCAGGGCCGAGGCCTCGGCTAGGATCTCGCGGGTCACCTCCGTGACAGTACCCGCGGGCGCGCCCGGCATTGTGGTGTGTGAAGCGTCTGCATCAATTAGTTCTCTGAAATCGCCGTAGACGCTCGTGATCTGCTCGGGGGTCATGCCGCAGGTCGGCATGGCCAGCGCGTCGGCGTACGCAGCGCCCACCAGCACCGCGCGGGCGCGCTCAGAGCGTGTGTCCATGTTGCATTCTCCTATTCCGCAGCAGTGTCCGCGGCGAGTGCGTCCGCCGCGGCCTCGATGTCCTCGCGCGTCGGGCACGATGCCGGACCTGGCATGGTCGAGGCCAGGGCGCCCGCGCAATTCGCCAGAAGGATGCACCGCTCGAGGGTTTGCCCCTGTGCGAGGGCGGCCGCCAACACGCCATAGCGTGCGTGCTGGGACCCCAATCGATCCGTCGGTTCGACGGTCGGCGCTGGGAACCGGGTGACGTACGAAACTTCTGAGGTCTTGGCGCGCAGTGGGCGCGCGAGGTAGGACTCGTCTGTCTCTGTGTCGATCAGCGTATAGCGGCCAAACATGTCTTCGACGAAACCGGCGGCGCGCTCCGGGTCCTGGCTGGCATCAAAAGCCGAACGATCGCACACGATAGGCTCGCACAGGCCCTGCACTCCCCGCTGATGCAGCACCATGATCACGTTGTCTTTGGGAAGACGTGCAGGCCCGGCCTCACGTCTCGATGCGTCCAGGACGACGCGCACGTGCTCCGGCAGGTGAACGAGTGCGTTCTCGGCAGCGGAGAGAACCTCCCGAGAACGCCTCACTGCGCCGTCGACGAACAGGACGTCGGAGGGTCCCAGCGTGCGGATCGCCTCGTCCCACGCGTGCTTGGGAACATTCTCGATGAATGAGATCTTCGAGCGGTGGAAGTCTCCGATAACGTTCGACACGTATCCGTTATCGCACCCCCCTCACACGCGGACCCGCGTCGATGATCCCCTCCCGAGCCAGTGCCTCGGCGATGATCGATGCGCGCGGCCCCTCACCGATCGGGCTGAGGCTCACGACCTCGACGCCCATGGCTCGGGCGGCTCGCATGGCCGTCACACAAATGTCAATCTGGACGCCTTCACGGGTAGCCCACTCGTCCCCGCTGGGCAGAGGTTCGTCCGCGGACTGTCGGTCGTACCTGAGCGTTAGCTCGTTCATGAAGACGACGCGACCTGCGGGCGCATCGCCCCTGGCCGGGCCGAGCGGAGTCGGCTTGCTCTCCGGCTCGAAGGGGGCAGCTCGAGTGAGAATCGTCGACCCGGGGGCTTCGAAGGAAGACCAGCCGCCGTTCGAAGGGGCTGAAGCCGAGTGTCCGACGGCTCGCCGTAGCCAGCTCTCGGGGGTGGGAGGACGCAGCTCGAGCAGCTGCCCGGTGACCCCGAGCAGATCGAGTTGAGAGTACCGCTCCACCCATTCCATCGAGCTGTAAGAGAAGTAACGACCGGGTGGAGAGAAATTGAACAGAAGCTCCGAAATGATGCGCAGCAGCCTCGGCTCACCGCACAACTTGCCCAACTTGGTGGTGGGTATTGAACCGTAGCGATCACCGGGGACGAGGAAGGCCAGCGGAATAAGGAGAGACGACGGTGCATGGCCGGAAAGTTTGCGAGTCAACGGGTTGATGGGCACGTAGCTATCGACCCGTACGGAGTTGGCCTGGAAGTTCAACGCTAGCCGCGTTGCCGTCAGGACATCGGGACCGTCCTCTGGCTCACCGCGCGGTGTCATGTCTGAGACGATCTGGACAGCCTCAACGAGGTGAATGTCGCGAGGTTCGATGGATAAGGACACCGCCGTCGCGAGAAGCGCAGCCGCCTGAAATTCGTTCCGAGTCGTGCATCCGCACGCCGCCCACACGGTGTCTGCGAGGGCCTCGGGGTCAAGTGTCGACATCGCAATACCGATGGGTACCGCGCACAAGAGGCGATCGAGCGCACTCGCGGCGGGGGCGTGCCACTCGCCTGAACGAATAGCGTGGGCACCACCCGGGCCTCGCGTCAGCTGCGTGGCGACGGCCATGGCCTGCCTCGTCGCCTCCGATACCGTTTTCGTCGGCGCTTCCGGGGTAACAGGGTTGGCCATATCCGCGCGGACGAGGGCTGCCATTGCTGCGATTGCGCGGGGGAGTCGTGGATCCATTCTCGTTTCTCCTTGTCAGGCCTGATCGCGGGCCGCAAGCTTGTCGGCCGCAGCCTCGAGTGAATCGCGGGTGGGCAGCGAGGTTGGCGTGGTGAGTGCGGCCGCGCAATTCGCTAGCAGGATGCACCGCTTGACCGGTATACCGAGCGCGAGGCAGGCCGCCAACGTTGCGGAATGAATGCCCGAGGTCTCCAGGTTCTGGTTCTTGGCGAGCGGGGTGCCGGTGATTGAACGACGCGAGGTCGGATGAAGCGGGCTTCGTCGTGGGTGGGGCGGGCGTAGTACACCTGGCCATCGTCTGCGCGCAGCACGATATAGCGCATCGTCAGCATGGCGAGGGCCGCTGCCTGATCCCGGGGCTCGTCGTCTTCCTCGTAGAAGGGGAACGGAGGATAGCCGTCGTTGAAATGCCGGAAAAAGCCGCTGAAGCCGGGCAGTTGGGAGGCGCGCAGTGACACGATGACATTGTCGAGGGGAAGGCCCTCGAGGAAGCCCTCGTGAGAGGATGCATCGAAGACGACGCGAGCGTGATCGGGCAGGCCTGTCACAGCCTTGCGCAGGGCCCGCGTCATCGGTTGTTGGGCGAGCAGCGCGCCGTCGATGCACAGGACATCGGAGGGGCCCATCGATTGGATGGCTTCCGCCCACACCCGTGTGGCGTCTTCGGGTAATGGGCTCTTCGTTGCAACGGTCAGCCGCCAGCCGTTGTCGCCGGTAAAGATCAGTTGGTAGCCGTTGTCAGCCCCCGAGAATCGGGGACCGGCATCGATGATGCCCTCGCGAGCTAAGGCCTGCGAAATGGCCTCGGCATTGGGCCCTTCTCCGATCGGGCAGAGCGAGACGACCTCGGCTCCCATGCGTCGTGCCGCGACCAGTGCGCGGAACATGCCGCCCGTGGACTGGCCCAGTTCTTCGGCCCACACGTGCGCGCCGAAACTCGGGTACGTCTTGGAATGCATGGCCTGGTCGTGGAGCAGCTCGCCGAGAACAAGCACGCGCCCGGTCTGAGGTCCGCCTCGGCGTGCGCCGAGCGGAGTGGGCGGGGTGGCAGGCTCAAAGTAGCGTTGACGCGTGTGCAGGCTCGATGAGCTGTCCTCGAACGAGGCCGGGGCTGAGGGGGCGACCGGCGGCGCGGATGCGCCCGGGGCGAGAGCGTCGCGGGGGTAAGGCGCGCGTGTGGCGAGCAGATTGTGTGCGCGATCCGCCAGGTTCAGCGGGCACGCCTCCTCAACCCGGGACAACCCGTAGGGGCGCAGGAAGCTCGCGCCTCGAACCGCTCCGACCAGCGCGCCGACGATGGACAGGATCGTGTGCGCCTGGGCGCCGAGACGCAGGGGAGAGGATAGGAGACGGCGATCCTGGTAGCGTGCGGCCAGGGCACAAGCAGCCGGCACGATCTGGGCGGGAGAACTTCCGAACCCGATCTGCTTGCTGAGCCGCTCGAGAGAGAAGCCGATGTAGTCGTTGACGTCGCTCGCGATGTTCAATGCCCTGCGCGTCGCGGCCAGCACGTCCGGCTCAGGGCTCCACTCGCCGTGAGGCTCCGCCGACGATACGACGTCGACGGCTCGCACGAGAGCGTCCTCCACGCGGAAGTTCGGACTGTCTAGGCCGATCGACACCGCGGCGGCAACCAGCGCCGTCGCCTGGAAGTCCTGGCGCGTGGGCCCCCGTTTCTGGCTGTTGTCCCACACGGCGTCCGCGAAGGCTTGGGGAATGCTTATCGAGGTGGCGATGCCGAGCTGGACGGCTCCGAGCATCAGGCCATACAAGTGATCGACGGGTGTCGTGAAGCAGGGGAACGTCGGCTGCTTCGTGGACTCGGTGGCCGTCATCAGAGAGAGAATGCTCTCGCTGAGGGGCATCGACTGACTGCCCTTATCGACCATTGCGTCCACCTCGAGTGCCTGACCGTAGAAAAGGCCGGCCATCGCCCCGTGGGCACGATCAAAGCGCGGATCCATGTCAGTTTCCCGACTCGCTCAGCGCGTCCGCCGCGGCCTCGATGTCCTCGCGCGTCGGGCACGAGGCCGGACCGGGTACGGTCGAGGCCAGGGCACCCGCGCAGTTGGCGAGGACAAGGCTTCGCTCAAATGGGATACCAAGGGCAAGTGATGCCGCCAGGACGCCGGTGTGGGCGTCGCCGGCCCCATTCGTATCGACGGCGTCGATGGTCGGGGTCGGGATGTGCGCGGCTGATGTTTCGCTATCGGGGCTGGCAGAGCGAGCAAAATAAGCGCCGGATGCTCCGAGGCGAATCAACGTGTCGCGCCCCAGTGTCTGCGCGAGGCGGCAACTGAGAGAGTCAAAAGGCAGGTAGCCGTCAAGTCGCGACTGCTTGGCGATTGCCCTCGCCTCGACGCTGTTCATCGAGATGATCGCGTGGTGCGTGGGCAAGCTCTCCGGGATCCCGATGACGGGAGAAACGTCCAGGAGCACGTGCACACCCTCGGGCAAGACGCGTAACGCAGCCTCTGCGGCCTCCCTGTTCGCCGGGTGGTCCATGAGGTATCCGTCGATGTAGAGCACGTCGCCCGGGTTCATCATGCGCACGAAGTCCGCCCACGCGGTCTTGGGCGTCATCGTCTCAGCGCCCTTCGTCGAGATGAAGGTGCGTTCGGCGTCGTGACCAATCATGGCGACGCAGAATCCGTTGTCCACGCCGTCCACGCGTGGTCCGGCATCGACGATTCCTTCGCGAGCGAGGGCGGCCTCGATCATCGACGCGTGGGGTCCGGTGCCAATCGGGCTGAGGGAGATGGCCTCGGCTCCCATCCGGCGCGCCGCCACGAGCGCGTTGAAGCCACCACCCACGTGCGTGCCCCCGTCACGGGCCCATTCGGAGCCGCCGCCGTGAATCGGACGCGCCCCCTGAAGGACACGGTCCACGAGGATCTGCCCCATGAGGACAACTCGACCCCCCATGGAATCGGGCGACGAGGCCGGGGTGGGTGCGTCGGGAGAAGCGGCTTCGCTCGAGTCCTCAGTCTCGGGGGACGTGGACGCGCTCGCGGTAGGCTCGTGAGCCGCACGCAGCTCCAACAGCTCGAGCGCGACGGACGGCAGGTCCAGGTGGGAGGCGAGTTCGACCTGGGCGAGG
>BNJV01002459.1_pt1 | contig 116806 bp, 189 predicted proteins | sample 8540591 | NCBI WGS metagenome assembly BNJV01 (sample SAMD00202457, study PRJDB9452) | human saliva metagenome | host: Homo sapiens
CGGAGAAATGATCCGACCCATAGCCAGTCCTCCGCGATTATGATAACCAGGTGATGAAGAACAAGACGGCAATCTATGCCAGAGCCTGTGATAGCGATAGATTACGTTGCCTGATTACGATACGGCGGTCGAAGCGTCAAACGAAGAATATAAAACACGATTAAACGAACCACAATAACCTCCACCGGAGGTTATTTACCAGCCATACCGTGATAGTCACTTCGCGTTTTCTTCGTATTCGTTTCATCGTCCGTCAGTGCCCAGTCATGGCTGAATCAGCAACACGGTCGTCATCTGTCCACCCCTGGCGACCCGCCCACTACGCTATTTTTTGCCCGTAACCACGATACCGAAGAGCTGGTCTTTCCGCGCGTACGGCGAACGCACACCACCCGCGCGTATTCCGCCACCGACAACCTCAGGCGCCCAGGTACAAAACGCCTCAATCCAATAACGGTATTCGTCCATCAACGAGTATCCAGACTGTCATCATATTCGTGGTACGCCAGCCAGCCCCGCAGTGTTTGTTTACGACTTTCAGGATATTACCGATATTTCATAGATTGAAACGCATTTCGTGTTCACGTTACCCGCCATCATGCCACGGTCAGCATTTTGACGTAACAAGAATCTCATCCTTGAATGATGTCAGTTATTTGCTTTCGCAAATGATCATACCGCATCAATACACCGTGAGCGGTCATTCCTGAACAAAACATATTTACCACCCGGACACAACCACTTCATCACGACAGTCCCGTGTTTAAGGCTCACATTTTACCTTTAAACATAAACAGCGGGTCAATTTTAGTGGCCTCTGATCATTTCCAGACATGATGTTCACCTTTCCCAACAAATTATAATTTATGGCGCCAATGTTCGCCCAAACATAACGAAATCACCGATAGAAAAATATAAAGAATGTTACGCACCTGCCTCTTTCCGCGAGCAGCTCGATCTTGCCCATCAGGCTTAACGTAGCCGGCGAGAATTCCATTGTGATACCCGACGCTGAAATGCAGCATTCAAATCATTTTCGAGGACGATTCTCATTTCAACCCCTCTCTTTATAAAACAGAATACATCAGTTCATCATTGTCGTCATAAAGAGGCTGATGCACGATGATATTGTACCAGGCATCACGATACTTCATCGTGCCATATTTCGCACGATGCACCTGAGCGACGTTGTGTGATTTGAAAGATGGTGCCCTGACTATCGATTATAACAGACTAGTTAATATTTAATATTTTCGTTGTAATAGCAACTATTTAATACATCAGAAAGATTTTCTGATGTATTAAATGAAGTTTGTATTACGCCTGAAAGAGATATTGAAAATATTGTTAGCGATATTTATAGTGTCGCTATGAATAATTAAGTCAGAACTCACTTTCACAACAAACTCACACAATAAACATCTCTCGCCTCCAAAGACAAAAGACCGGCACTGACTGATTGCGAATATATCCGCTTTTTGATAGGAAATTATATATCGTAATTACGCACCCGTGTAATAATCGTATAAATATCTTGCAATGGTGTAATGGATTTGGCATGATACTAATGCTTTATAAAAGAGAAAGGAGGGTTAGGAAATGTCTAGAGTCGTCCTCAAAGGAAAATGAGAATTTGATGATGCGCTACGCCGTTTCGGGCGTCAGGTATCCCGCACGGAACCCTCGCCGAAGCTCGTAAGAGAGAGTACTACGTTAAGCCTGGTGTTAAGAGAAAGCTTAAGATCGAAGCAGCTCGTAAAGCGAGAAGAAGAGGAAAATAAGAAGTGTAAGCATTTCTTTATATTTTGAGCCATCTTGTTTTGAGTTTTGTTATAATTAACTTGCGACAAGTTTCTAACTGTAAAATATAATTAGAGTTTATTTAGAAAAAAGGTGAATAAGCATGTCTAAGAATGACTCAAAAGTTTCAGGTGAAGTTTATGTCTTTTTATGTTTTAGTAAAGAAATCTTCAAACCTTTAAACACTGGTTTTATCGATGATAAAGAGTCAGTTGTATCTCGAGATATGTCGCAAATATCTACTTTTTATTCAAAGATGGACATACGATTATGATTGATGCGGGTATAACTACGATCGACTTGCAGAAAAGATGCAGTGGCTTAGTATCAACCCAAAGAGATATTAAAGAGATTCTTGTTACCACCAGGATACAGACCATGTAGGAGCAATTGAAACAAAGGTAGTGATGAACTTTTTAGTGATGCGACAATCTACATTGGAAATATCGAAAATGAATATCTAGAAGGTCGTAAGCATCGCAAAGTTTTCTGCTTTAACGACATTACCACAGGTCATCATTGATAATCGAGAGTACTGATTGAAGATGGACAGATATTTCTACATTGGTAATATCAAGATAGAAGCGTTTCTTTAGTACTGGGCATACCTGGGGACATCTAGTGTATCTTGATTGATGATTGTTATCATTTACAGGAGATACAATTTGGTTTGGGGCAGATGGAGGTTATGCATTCTTAAATACACTTGCGGAAGACCGTAAGCTTCAATGTCAAATCGTTACAGAGACTTAAAGAAGATACTTGTAAAACGTAATCTACAGTTAAAGATCATTACGGGTCATACAGGGATGGACGAGATGACTTTTGACTTCGTATTTTGCACATATTGATGAAATTTGTAATTCACTGAGACGAAAGCCGAAAAGTACATGACCCTAAAAGCACCATTTGATGGTTTTGATGAAAGTGAAGATACAGAAGAAAACGCAAGAAGTGGTTATCTTGCGCAATGTTATAAGGTATAAAATAACACTCCGGATATCCGGAGTTTATTTATCTAATAATTCGTTTAATCGTGTTTTTATATTCTTCGATCTGTGCTTCTGTAATTTTGAACCGTATGTGCATCGTAGTCAAAGACTTAACATGAAGTCTATCAACCTTTACCATCACGAATCACACCTACATATGGAACATAGATTTTGTTGTACCATCACCGAGACATCACCTAAGTAACTCTTGGAGTTTTACGTAGGTTGGATTATTTTCGTTACGTAGGTCACTTTCTTTTGTGTTTTCAGGACGTACGTTTACGTACTTAATCTTCAGATTTTTTGAATCGCGATATCGTTTAAGATAGGCATTAAATCTTGACACCAAGGACAATCACGGAAGCCTAAGAAATACGATATGACTTTCTTTTATTTTTCAAGTAGGAGACAACATCTTCCATTGTGACTTTTTCAAATGGAGTATTTTTGCAGCTAGTAAAATTTTCGTAGAGTTTTAGCTTCATCTTCGCTGGATTCATATTCCGCAAAAGGCTGCACATCCACCAGAATTTTCATTTGTGCTTGAAGTACTTGTATTTGAAGTGTTAGAGGAATTTGCTGTTTGTTTTGGTACATCCAGCCAATAACATTAAACTTAACAGAAAAGCTAGTCTTTTTCTCATTTGGATAACTCCTTTTGTATTACAGTAGTTTAGCACAAAATTCAATCTGATGCGTAAAAACATTTCTAAATATCAATATACCTGTTAAAATATTGTTACTAAGGAGATATTAATTTTGGAAAATATAAAATCAATTCACTTAGATGGAATGAAAGAACAGATTGCAATGAATATTATAGGCAATCATGATAGAAACCTGATTGTTTTAAGTTCGCAATTTGAAACAGATATTTCGTATCGAGATAATACATTCTTTGTTAGAAACTGTAGTGATGAAGAACTAGTAGCTAATCAAGCGTATTTTTAGCAGCGCTCATGACGCTTTGCAGAGCAGAATAAAGTCATTAGTGAACAAGATGTTATCTATGCTAGTCGCTTACTAGCTAAGGAACAGATGATTGACTTTACACAGATGAGTTCAGAAGTTATTGGAAGAACGATGAGTGGTAAAGCGATTGTACCAAAGACATTAGGTCAATATGCGTTTGCCAAAGCGATGGATAGTGCAGCGGTAGTATTTGCGATAGGACCTGCTGGTACTGGTAAAACATTCTTAGCTGTCACAAAGGCGGTCAGTGCACTCAAAAAGGGTGATGTAAAGCGTATCGTTCTAACACGTCCTGCTGTAGAAGCTGGCGAAAGCTTAGGCTTTTTACCAGGTGATTTAAAGGAGAAGGTAGATCCATATCTAACACCTCTCTATGATGCACTACATAATATGCTCGGCAACGAACAAACGGAGAAGTTAATCGAAAAGGGCACAATCGAGATTGCTCCACTTGCGTACATGCGTGGACGTACACTTGATGATGCATATGTCATCTTGGATGAAGCGCAGAATACAACAGCATCACAGATGAAGATGTTTCTAACAAGACTTGGCTTTTGGATCTTCTATGATTATTACAGGTGACGTTACACAGATTGACTTAAATCATAATCAGACCAGTGGTTTGATTGAGGCAACTCGTATTTCTAGATGGTTTAGGTGAAATTAAAATTATGGAATTAAGTGCGGATGATGTGTACGTCATCCTATCGTACAGAAGATTATTGAACGCTACAGCAAAGAAGATGAACAAAGACGTGAGTTGTCTTTGAAGAAGCGAGGATAATATGGAAATTACATTTATCAATAAAACAAACCAAGATATGCATGCATATGAGGAATTCTTTCCAGACGATCGCAAAGCGTACAGAGAAGGAACTCAAACTAGCAAAACGATTTAGAAATCAGTGTTACGTTTGTTCGCTCTCGTACCATTCATATCATCAACCGTGACTATCGTGGGATAGATCGACCAACGGATGTCATTAGTTTTGCGATTCGTGATGGTTTAGAAGACTTCATCCCAGATGAAGAAAAAGACCTTGGCGACCTGTTTATCAACATTGATTATGCTAGAAAACAAGCAAGAGAGTATGGTCACTCTGAAAAGCGTGAAATGGGATTCTTATTCACGCATGGACTGCTGCATTGCTTGGGATATGACCATATGAATCCAACTGATGAAAAGAAGATGTTTGCCTTACAGGATAGGGATCTTAGATCCGATTATTCGTCGCGATGATAAATAAGTTTATTGTAGCGTTTCAGGGGTTTGTATCTTCACTTCAAGATAAGAGTGTACAGATTCAGTATGTTCTTGCGATACTGGCTTGTATTGCGGCATGGATACTTGGTTGTAATTATTATGAATGGTTAGCAATCCTACTTTGTATAGGACTTGTAATAGTAGCGGAAATCTTAAATACATGTATTGAAAAACTATGTGATTTATATACGACAGATAGAAAATGAAAAGATTAAGTTTATCAAAGACTTAGCTGCGGGTGGCGTATTATTTGCGTCAATGATTGCGCTAAGTGTTGGTATCTTGATTTTCATTCATCATCTGTTTTAAAGGGAGGTCATCATGACACGTGAAGAATTAATTGAAGAAGCTTTTTAAAGCAATGGAAAATAGTTATGCCCCATATTCCAATTTTCATGTTGGAGCAGCAGTTCTAACGAAAGATGGAAAAGTGTTCTGGGGTGCAAATATTGAGAATGCTTCTTTTGGAGCAACCAACTGTGGTGAGCGTTCCGCAATCTTTGCGGCATATTCCAATGGATACCGTAAGGATACGATTGAAGCACTTGCGATTGTGAGTGATGGTGATCGTATTGCGGCACCATGTGGAATTTGCCGTCAGGTTTTAAGTGAACTGATTACAGGGGATACACCAATCTATTTATCCAATCGTAAAGATGAGATGGATACATGCATGAATGAATTATTACCTTACCAATTTACAACAGAGGATGTATGTCGATGAGAAGCGGTTTTGTTGCGTTAGCGGGTAGACCAAACGCGGGTAAGAGTACTTTAATCAATTCTTTGATTGGAGAAAAGGTAGCCATCGTATCTAGCAAACCTCAGACAACGCGATCTGAGATTCGTGGAATTTATACGGATGAAGAGTGCCAGATTATTTTTACTGATACTCCTGGTATTCATAAAGCCTAAGTTTCGTCTTGAATCACGTATGAACAAGGAAGCTGCAGATGTTATCCAAGGTGTAGATTTAATCTATCTTGTAGTAGATGCGAGTGTTCCATACGCAAAGGGTGATGAGTTTGTTTTAAATATGGTTAAAAATACAGGATTACCAGTATTTTTGGTCTTAAATAAGATGGACAAGATGAAGCCTGAGAAGATTGTGAAAAGTGATTCAACAGTGGCAAGAACGCTATGACTTTGCGGAATACTTCCCATTATCTGCCAAAATTTGGACGATCGCTGAAGATCTTATCAAGACGACTAGACAGTATCTTCCTGAAGGTGACTTATTGTATCCTGCGGAGATGACAAGCGATGGTGCTGAAAACTTCCGTATTGCAGAGTTAATTCGTGAAAAGATTCTGACGCAAACGGAAGATGAAGTTCCTCATGCGGCAGCAGTACTGATTGAAAATAAAGAATTCAAAAAGGATAAGGTATACATCCAAGCAATGATACTTGTAGAACGTGATAGCCAAAAGGGTATCATGATTGGCAAGCAAGGACAGATGTTAAAAAAGATTGGTTCTTTAGCACGTGAAGATATCGAAAAGTTACTAGGTAAGAAGGTTTTCTTAGAGTTATTTGTTCGTGTAGAAAATGAATGGCGCTCACGAGATGCCCGTATTACAGAATACGGCTATGGTGGAGCAAGTCGAGATGAAACGATCGTATTACTGGGTTTTGTATTAAAGCAAAGCGACTATCGTGAAGCAGATGTGATAGTTACTGTACTTACGAAAGAGTATGGAAAATTATCCTTTGTGGCGCAGGGTGTACGTAAAATGACTAGCAAGAATGCTGGTTCAATCATGCCTTATACAAAAACAGAAATCTTATTCGATTATAACGAGACTAAGACTATCTTCCGTTTGAAGAATGCACGTTGTAAGGATTACTATCGCTCCATGCATGAGGATATAACAGCCTCTAGTGCAGCAGCGGTTGCGGCAGAACTCATTGACGTATTAACACTACAGGCAAGTAATGATATGACAAATAGTGATGAGTATGCATTCTTGGATATTGTCTTTTCAAAGCTAGATCAGGGATATGATCCAACCCTTGTACTATCGTTACTATTTGTAGATATGCTAGATGCTTGCAGGATTACTACCAGATGTAGATGCATGCGTCACTTGTGGAAATACGCATGTTGTTACAGTTAGTCCGAAGGATGGAGGTTTCTTGTGTCAAGAACATGCAGAAGAACATCACATTCCTTTTATGAAGACAGAAGACTTACGACGTTTTCGTTTATTATGTAAAGCGGGTCTAAACAAAATCGATATCGTTAACCAATATATCGAAGGAGATATGAAGGATTTACAGTATCTTGTAGATATCTCTATATCTTCATGCGGATATACAATTAAAATCAATGAATTTTTATATGCATCTACATACGATTGTAGTAGTCAAAGATGATGAATAAATCACTGGTTCTATTTAACATATGAAAGAGATTTGAGCTAAAATCTCTGAGCTTATGCATCGTATGAGATAGTGTTTCGAGCACTTTTTAAGTTGTGACGTATACTGAGTGAGGTGAAAATGATGGAAAAGAAAACGATAGATTTATCAAAGAGTGTATTCGATATTGCAAGTGCGTATCCTGAGTGAAAGATATTATGTCAGAGTTGGGCTTTTACTGAAATTGTGAAGCCATCCATGTTAAATACAATGGGTAAGATGATGACGATCCCAAAAAGGTGCAAGAGTGAAAAGAAATTCCTCTTTCAGCAATTATTGATGCATTTGAATTAAGTGGTTTTTGAAGTAATTAACTACGCCCTGAACAATTACAAAACAACAGGAAGAAAAAGATGAAAGGCTTTATCGCATGATTTGGGTAAAAAGCAGTGACTTTGAGATTCTAGTGACCGTGAGCATTACTAAACTGCTATGTACAGCGTTTAAGTAATGGTGAGGATATTGAATCAGTAAGAAAAGATTTTGCGGCTAATTTCTCAGATGTTTCAGCTGTAGAAATTGCACGTGCTGAACAAACTCTTCTTTTCAGGGTGACAAAACTCAGTGATGCACAAAGCTTATGTGATGCTCATCCCTGCGTTATTCCATGGTGCAACACGCAGTGAGAGATGCAGAATGCAGAAAAGGAAGTGGAACGTTCATGAAGAAGGAGCGTGTTTTAGATACAATTGCTAGCTTTGATGAACAAACAGCAGATGCTACAACTGTATTAGTGCGTGCAACAGGGCATCCTTTGCATATTCTAGAATGAGAAATGCACAAATTGCAAAAGCGTGTTTATAGCATTAGAGGAGAACTCAAGGAAGATGTAAAACAGCAAGGATGTTCTAGCAGATGTAGAGTGAACTACGTGCTATTGAATCTCATTATCAGAGAAGAAACAATGTTCCCACTCTCAAGGATAAATACAATTTCCCTGGTCCAAGTGATGTTATGTGGGGCGTAGAAGATGAAATCAAACAAGAATTAAAGAAGTAGTAGTTGAAGATTCTAAAGATATGGATTCATTACGACGTGTTGTTAAGCGTATGAATGAAATGATTTTTAAAGAAAAGAATATTTTATTCCCACTAGTAACGAATTATTTTACTGAAGATGAAATGGATTGCAATCGCAAGAGATTTCCCAATGTATGGTTATTGCTATTTGCTTTAGAAGATATACCAGTATGGGATAGGTAAAAGAAATTAAATATCCAACGATTATCCACGATGAAAATATTGAGATTTCAGGTGGACATATGAGTTTCTAAACAGTTGAAGGCAATGTTAAATGCACTACCTGTTGAAATTACACTTTGTTGATGAAAATGACATAAATATTATTTTATGAAGGTGAGAAAGTATTCACGTCCAGCAAGTAGCCCATTGGAAGACCGGTGTATTCTTGCCATCCAAAGCGCGTTGAACCAATTGTGCGTATGCTAATTAGTGACTTTAAGAAGGGTAAACGTGATAGTCTTACCATATTGTCTGAACGTTCAGGACATCCAGTTGTCATTAGTTACTTTGCTTTACGTGAAGATGGTAAATATCTTGGTACACTAGAAGCTGTACAAATTATCGATGGTCTAGTCGATGCTATTAAAAATGATAGGACCGATCGATTTAAAATAGATTTCAATATCAGTTTTGATGTACAATTATTTAATTCCCCTAGAGAATGACTACTGAGGGAATTTTTATTTTATAGGCGTGATATGCCATATCGTAAGATTAGTAAAAATAGGTTGAAAATGCTATACTTTACAGGATATTATGGGAATATTTTGGAGGCTCATTTTTCAATGGATGACAGAAGACATTTGACTTAATTGTTTCGCATGCAAAGAATACAGGATTTGTATTTCAAGGCTCAGAAATTTATGGTGGTTTAAGTAATACTTGGGACTTTGGTCCTTTAGGTGCTAACTTGAAGGATAACATCAAGCGTGCGTGGCAAAAGAAGTTTATACAAGAAGATCCAAACAACGAAGAGATTCAAGCAGCTATCTTAATGAATCCCTAGGTTTGGGAGCTATCAGGACACTTAAAGGGTTTCTCTGATCGCTTTAATGGACTGCAAGCAGTGTCATACAAGACACCGTGCTGACCAGTTAATTGAATCCTTCTCCAATGGAACAGTAAATCCAGAGGGTTGGAGCAATGAACAGATGGAACAGTACATCAATGATAATAATGTTCCATGTCCTGATTGTGGTGGACATAATTTTACATCCATTCGTCAGTTCAACTTGATGTTTTAAGACATTCCAAGGAACATTGGAAGATTCTAAGAATACAATTTATCTAAGACCTGAAACAGCACAGGGTATGTTTGTGGATTTCAAACATGTGGCTCGTGCTTATCGTAAGAGATTACCGTTTGGTATCTGCCAGATTGGTAAGTCTTTCCGTAATGAAATTACACCAGGTAACTTTTATCTTCCGTACACGTGAATTTGAACAGATGGAAATGGAATTCTTCTGCAAAGCCAGGTACAGATGATGAGTGGTTCCTATATTGGCGTAACTTCTGCATGGATTGGATTGTGAAGTTAGGTGGTAATCCAGAAAACTTACGTTTCAGAGACCATGAGAAGGAAGAGCTATCATTCTACTCAAAGGGCACAACAGACATTGAATACAAGTTCCCATGGGGTTGGGGTGAAGTTTGGGGTAATGCAGACCGTACAGACTACGATTTAACACAACACCAGAATACATCTGGTAAGGATATGTCTTACTTAGATCCAATTACAAATGAGAAATATATTCCATATGTAGTAGAACCAGCAGTAGGTGTTGAACGTTTATTCTTCATGTTCTTTACAGACGCATATGATGAAGAAACACTTGAGAATGGTGAGACACGTGAGTCATGGCGCTAACCAGTGCTAGCACCTGTAAAGGGCCGCAATCTTACCACTACGTAAGAAGTCGCTGAAAAGGCAGAAGAGATTCGTCATGAACTATCTTATGACTTTACAGTGACATATGATGAAGCAGGTTCTATTGGTAAGCGTTACCGTCGTCAAGATGAAATTGGTACACCATTCTGTATCACAATTGACGAACAGACAATGGAAGATGGTACAGTTACAATTCGTTACCGTGATTCCATGGAACAGGAACGTATGACTGTAGAAGAAGTTCGTAACAAGATTTGTAAAGAAATTCGTTTCTAAGAAGGAGGAATATGGCAAAGGGATTAGTGTTATCATGATATAAATGCCATTCGTGAGAAAGCGGATATTCGTCGATGTCATCGGTCACTATATTCAGGTTCATCGCAAAGGGAATTCGTATGTAGCGATTTGTCCTTTCCACGATGACCATGATCCATCGATGTCTATTTCACCAGAAAAGAAAATCTATAAATGCTTTGTTTGCGGTAATGGTGGTAATGTGTATACATTCGTCACAGAACTACGAGACATCACATTCCCGAAAGCCGTTGGTAGAGTTGCGTCTTTGATTAACGCTATCCTTTACAGGTTGATGTTGATATGAGCAGAGAACTAGTAAGGATCCTCATAAAAGAAGCACCTATACAATGTTATGAATGCGCGATTCAGTATGATGTATCAAACTGGATACACCTGAAGCCGTAAATGAAAAAGATAGTCTTGAAAAGCGTGGATGACAGCAGATTTGATTCGTGAGTTTCAGATTGCTATAATCCCAAATCAGACAGCGCTATATCACTTCCACATGCTAAAGGTTTTAGTGATGCCGGACATGAATCGTGCAAACTCTAATACGTATCAATGAGTCTGGCATCTATGATACCTTTTGTTGGTCGTATTACTTTTCCCAATTCATGACCAATACGGTAATCCGATTGGATTTAGTGCACGTTCTCAGTCCTAAACAATCCTTCCAAAGTATATCAATACAAATGAAACAGATATCTTTACCAAGGGTGATATTGTATATAACTATCACCCAGTGCAAAAGGCTGCTGCCCGTAAGGAAGGAAAAGATTTACGTATGTGAAGGTGTTACAGATGTGATTGCCTTTAGTATAAGGCGGGTATTTTTCACGCAGTATGTACACTTGGAACATCCTGTACAGAAAGACAGATTCATCTGTTAAAGAATATCGCAGCAAAAGATTGTATCTGCTATGATGGCGACCATATGGACAAGCTGCTACCTTACGTGCGAGTTCATATAGCAAGAAAATCAGGTTGTGATGTATCCGTGATTCGCAATCTGACAGAAAAGTATCCAGATGAACTTGTCATGACAGGAGCAGAAGGTTTAAAGTGTTCTCAAAGATGAGGTAACTTGGATGGAGTTTGTGATTGAGTATCAAGTTTCACAGACAAATCTAAATAACTACTCTGATAGAATTGGTTCGTAAGGTACAGGCAGATATTTGCGACATTATCTGACGAAGTGCAGTCGCCGCTACTTTTACACAACAATTAGCGGAGATGACACATATGCCAGTTGGACCATGTGCACAAAACAATCAATCGACCAATCAATCAAACCGTACAGAAGAAAGCTATCGATTCAGATGGTTCCCTAGATGCGGAAGATTTAATACTAATGATGTTGAAGTCGGCAACTCATGCGCATACATTTGAGGTAGAGTTAGGGCTATCTAAATGACAAGACACATAAGTTATTGGAACGTGTTAATTATTGATGGTTTACATACATTCCATGACGCCGATCCAAGTCATCTGATTGATCGTACGGATAAGCAAGAAGTAAAAGATCTTTACTAACAAGACTGGTATCCATGCCTGCATATGATATCGACTATGACGAAGCGGTCCTAAAAGGAGCCATTCTGAAAGGTAAAAATTACAACATTGCAGAAGGAGAGAGATGCGTATTATGAACAACTCTCACAAGCTGGTCTAAATGATGAGTCAAAAGGTACTTATGGAAAAGTATCAAAAGTGCATTCTAGAACTGCGGAGGTATCTCGATGAAGAAGGAAACAAGTAAAACTACGAAGGCTTCAAAGAAAGTAAAAGAGGAAGTTGTAGTAGAAAAAGCAACTTCCAAAAAGGAAAAAGGGCAGAGTGAGCAGAAGAAAAAGCTCCTAAGAAGACAAAAAGAAGTGAAAGAGACAGAGTGAAAAAGACAACAAGAAAGACACAAAAAGAGAATTGAAACATATAAGCGTTCAGGAAAGGTGAAAGAATTAAAGAACCTTGATGAACTCAAAGATGATTATAAGGAAGTTGCTAAGAAGAATGGTTCCATCGCACAGAAAGATGTCATGGCATCCTTAGAGCACTTAGATATGTCTGATGATGATATGGATGAACTCTGGGATTGGTTCAATGACAGAATATCTCCAGATTGTTGGAAGATGAGGACATCGAAGAACTCACTGCTACAGAAGACGATGATCTAGGACTTACTAGATGATGACGTTGATGATGTAGAAGATGATGATGTTAAAAGATCCCATCTTGATGACGATGAGTGAAAGAAAAACCATTATCTAATTATTTGATTTAACATCATTCTCTAAGAGTGGTACGTACAGTTTCGTAACCCTGTTAAGATGTACTTAAAGGAAATTGACGTGTACCACTCTTAAAGCAGAAGATGAGCCTGAGATTGCAAAAGCGTATTGAAGAAGAGATGAAGGATTGAAACATCTTAATCTCCAGTAACTTACGTTTAGTTGTAAGTTGCATAGTATGTTGGTAGAGGTCAATGTTGTTCCTAGATTTAATCGGAGGTAACATGGGTCTTGTAGAGGCTGTTGAGAAGTTCGCTGACTATATCAGGAGTTCTCTCGCATACGCAACATGGATTCGTCAGGCCATTACGTACGCAATTGCAGACGAGCGAGAACAATCGTATTCCAGTACACACATGGTGAAACAATCATTACAGTTAACACGTGTTCAGCGTCAGGTGGTTGAGGAATCAGGACGTGATCGTCAGCAGAAGAAATCAGTCAACGTATGGAAGGGTATCTCTCCTGAAAAGGTGAGAAATCAAAAAGAGTGCTCTAGAGCCTGTATCACTGGAAACACCAATTGGTGAAGAAGACGATTCTCCCTGAGGTGACTTTATTGAGGATAAGGAAGCACTCAGTCCTGGTCGATACGCAAGTAATCAGTTATTGAGAGGATGAAATCAATAGCGTTCTTAGCGGTCTAACAGAACGTGAGAAAAGGTATTACGCTTACGTTTTGGTTTTATATGATGGACGTACACGTACACTGGAAGAGGTGAGGACGTGAATTCAACGTTACACGTGAACGTATTCGTCAGATTGAAGCAAAAAGCACTACGTAAATTTGAAACATCCATCACGCTCAAAGAGATTAAAGTTTCTTTGACAAATAAGATGAATTTACATTCAGAAGATTGCGGATATGATAAACAAAAGGCGTGGTCTTGGCAGATATTGGTACCAGACCACGCCTTTTCTTCCTATCCTAGCAATCAAACATAAAGAGTACATACGCTTGTGATATTGCAAGGGACCTTTGAGAGATTGCTAAAACGCACATATCAAGCGGAAAACCTTGATAGTCAAAGTGAAACAATCTTCCAGTGAGCTTCGAAAATGTACCACAGACGTCGATGTTGTGGTGATTGCGGGTATGGGCTACTGCACAAAAGATATCCTAGAGCTGCAGGGGAAGAACGTTTGAGTACTTGTAAACAGTTGATTGTTGAAGTCAGTCGTAAACCAGAGCTATTACGTAAATGGATTAGTGATCGTCACTGTACGATTGATCGAAGAGTTAATGCAGAGGCGTGATTTTGATTATATCGCAATTGGTTTTACAACAGATTATCATGAATCATATCGAGATGATGAGATTCTCTGTGGGTTTATCTCAACAAAAAGGGAAAGAATATCTTTCCTATTGTGCGATCGACAGATTGCCTTTATTGATGATGTATAGCAAAAGTATCCACATGGTGATGACTATCGTAAGGGATGGTACAACAAAAAGAAATATTGGTTAGAGGCAAAATAAAACGCGGTTCTTAGAGCCACGTTTTTATTTCTGAATGGAATTGACAGCCTTGTAGCAGTCTTGACTTCTGACGGCAACATGGTCGTTATTCTTGATATGAGATACAACTGCCTTGTCTCAAGCACTTATTTGCTGTAGTTGTAAGCAGCAGTAGCAGCTTCAACGTCCTTAGCTTCTACAGCTAAAAGAACCTTCTTGATTGCTGTCTTTCTAGTTCGCTCTTCTGTCCAGCCTTCGCATTCTGTCTTTTCCAGATTAGTTAGTGCGCTTCTTCTGTGACTTGATATTTGCCATAGTACCCCTGTCCACTTAATAGCATTAGGATTATATCAAAGTGAAGTGTAAAATGCAATGACCCAAAAAGTAGGAGTATAATATCACGGTGGAGGTATGATGAGATGAAACAGACACGAATTATATTTTTGGTACAACAGAATTTGCTAGCGGTATATTGCAGACCTCATTGATGAAGGATATAACGTCGTAGCCGTTGTTTCCAACCAGATAAACACGGTTGGTGGAAAAACATACCATCCAGATGACACCAACACATGCTTTAGGTCGATATCAGATTCAGTAGATTTCAACCAGACCTCCTAAAAGGAACATGTGGATGATGTGTTGCAATATGAACCAGAGTTAATCTTAACTATGCGTATGGACAATTTGTACCAGTACGCATTCTAGAATATCCACGTCTTGGTTGTATTAATGTACATCCATCACTTTTACCAAAGTATCGTGGAGGAGCACCGATTCATCATGCGGTTATGGGTGGTGAAACAGAAACTGGTGTAAGTCTAATCAAATGACAAAGCCATGGATGCAGGAGATATCATGCTGAGTTACTCTTACCACTTGGTAAAGATGAAACGATGGCAGAACTCAACTAGCGTTTACTGGTATTAAGCAAGCAGTAGTGAAGAGGAATTTAGAGGGCCTTGTTGCGGGCAGCCGAGTGAGGAGACCACAGGACTGAAAGTAAAGTAATCCTTGGATTAAATATTACAAGGAAGAAGAGAAGTAGAGTTTGCAGTTGAAGATGTACAAACTCTATATAACCACATTCGTGGTTTGATTGATTGGCCAATGTACCATAGTGGTGTAGTTGATGGAAAGCGTATCAAGTTCTGTAAGGTTGAGAATGAGAAAAGAAGACCATCAATCAAAACCTGGAGAAATCTTGGGTTTTAAGAATCACGCGATGGAAGTCGCATGTATTGGCATGATTGAGTTTATGAACTACAGCCAGAAGGCGAGAGCAGGAATGACAGCAGATGCTTATGCTATATGGTGCAGGTAGAAATATGATAGGGAAGGTATTTGAGTAAATGGATCAAAGCATATGCGAAATTTCTGTATTGTTGCCCATATCGACCATGCATCGACATTGGCAGACCGTATTCTTGAAATGACAGAAACGGTAAAAAGAACGTGATATGAAAGCTCAGCTTCTGGATGAAATGGATCTGAAAGAGGAACGTGGTATCACGATTAGGGATTGAATGCAGTACAGCTAAGCCATACTGCAAAAGATGGACAGGAGTATCTTTTAACAGTTGATACACCAGGTCACGTCGACTTTACATATGAGTATCACGCTCATTAGCGGCTGTCAGAGGGTGCGATTTTAGTCGTTGACTCTACCCAAGGCGTACAAGCACAAACACTCGCAAATACCTATTTAGCTTTAGATAATAACCTAGAAATCTTACCTGTCATCAATAAAGTAGACATGATGAATGCACAACCTGATGTTACTATCCGTGAGATTGAGGATATCATCGGTTTGGATTGTAGTAATGCACCACTTATCTCTGCACGAAGTGGATTAAACGTTGATAAAGTTTTAGAACAGATTGTATCTCATTTCCCTGCACCAAGTGGAGATGAAAACGCACCACTACAAGCATTAGTATTCGACTCATTCTATGACCCATACCGTGGAATCATCGCATTAATTCGTATCCGTGAGGGTAGTCTTTCTGTTGGTGATAAGATTCGCTTTATGGCAACAGGCGCAGAATACGAAGTACTAGAAGTAGGTATTCGTAATCCACGTGAAGTAAAGATGAATACATTAAGTGTGGTGACGTAGGTTGGTTTGCGGCTTCAATCAAGTCCATCCAAGATGTACGTGTTGGTGATACAGTAACGAAAGTAGATAATCCAGCAGAGAAGCCATTATCTGGATATCGTAAGTTAAACCCAATGGTATATTGCGGTCTATATCCAACCGATGCCGCAAAGTATGGTGATTTACGAGGCGTTAGATAAACTACGGTTAAATGACGCATCCTTACAATATGAACCAAAACATCCCAAGCATTAGGCTTTTGGTTATCGTTGTGGATTCTTAGGACTTCTACACATGGATGTTATCCAGGAACGTTTAGAAAGAGTATAACCTCGATCTAATCGCAACTGCACCATCCGTTATTTATCATGTATGTTTAACTGATGGCTCAATGATTGAAAGTGATGACCCTAGCTAGAATGCCTGATGCGGCTAGAATTGACCGCGTTGAAGAGCCATATGTAAAAAGCAAGTATTATGGTTCCGGATACCTACATCGGTGCCATCATGGATTTATGCCAGAATAAGCGCGGTATCTATCAGACAATGGAAATTATCGATACTGGTAGAAACATGATTATCTATGAATTACCACTTTCAGAAATTATCTTTGACTTCTTTTGATAAGTTAAAGTCATGTTCAAAGGGCTATGCTTCATTAGACTATGAATTGATTGACTATCGTGCACAAGATGCTGTGCGTATGGATATTCTATTAAACGGTGAAAATGTCGATGCATTATCAGTAATTATTCACCGCTCAGAAGCATATGCACGTGGTTCTGCAATCACGGTGAAGCTAAAGGAACTCATCCCTAAAGCAACAATTCGAGATTCCTGTACAGGCTGCCATCGGTGGCAAAGATCATCGCTAGAACAAATATCAAATCCTTGCGTAAAACGTAGCATGCCAAGTGTTATGGTGGTGATATTTCCCGTAAGAAGAAACTTCTAGAGAAACAAAAAGAAGGAAAGAAGAGAATGAAGGCGGTAGGATCTGTAGAGATTCCACAGGGAAGCGTTTATGTCTGTTCTATCAATGGAGATGATAACTAAACCAAAGCATCTTTATTTGCATGTACCATTCTGTCGAACAATTTGTTCGTATTGTGATTTTGCCATGTGAGGCTATCAAGAAACAGTCGCAAAATCAATGGTTAGAAGCAATCAAAACCGATATTCAAAATCGTCATATCAATGAGAATCTACGAACAATTTATATCGGTGGTGGTACACCAACTGCACTATCTTCATCACAACTAGATCAATTGCTCAGTTTATTAGATCCCTATGCACGCATGGTGCGAGGAATATACGATTGAAATTAATCCGGAAACGTTTGATGAAGATAAAGCAAAAGATATTACAAAAGCACGGTGTAAACCGTGCGAGCATAGGCTTTCAAACATCAGATGAAAAACTACTGCAGATGATGAACCGGCATCATCGATTAGAAGATGTCGCAGAAACAATGAAACTATTACGTAACTATGGTATTGATAACATCTCACTAGATTTAATGTATTCTTTACCTACACAGACAATGGAATCATTAGAGAAGTCTTTGCAGGATGCGATTGCATTAGAACCTACACATCTTTCGTTATACTCATTAACAATCGAACCCAATACAGTCTTTGCGAAAAAGGGATATGAACATCTTGAGGATGATATTGAAGCAGATATGTGAATGGATTTGTAAGATGCTGTCGAAGTTTGGCTTTGTGCAATATGAAATCAGTAACTTTGCGAAAGCAGGTATGATTTCACAACATAACTGTGCGTATTGGAACTACCAAGACTTCTATGGAATCGGCTGTGGTGCCAGTGGTCTAGAAGGAAGTACACGTTATGATATTCCAAAAATGTAAGAAAGTATATCAAGATCCTTCTATCAAAAGATATAATTGATTTATCACTCCAAGAACAAAATGTTTGAGGCTGTGATGATGGGACTTCGCCTAAAAGAAGGTATGTATATCCAGCTCTTTGAAGAAAGGTTTCACACATCCGTATTAGAGTATATAGCACTCAGATTAAAAAGTTATGTAACGAAGGAAAACTCATCCTAGTGAAATCGTCTTCGTTGTAGTGAAGAGAGCTTTGAAAATTCTAAATAGTATTTTATTGGGTTTATGTAATTGAAAAACTTAGAATGGCAGTTCTAAGTTTTGTTTGACAAAAAGCACTATGAATAATGTATATGTTTTTAAAGAATTATTTTTAATAAATGAAACAATATTTCACCATTTATTTTTATCTAATTCTTTGTTAATAAAATAACAGTTTATCTTTTAAACAATTTTAATTGTTGTGATATTGATAAGAACAACAACTGGTATCATCAAAAATAACAATTCTAGGGGATAGAACAGAAAGGAATATTCGTGATGAACAAATTAAGTAGAATCACTTTGGCAACACTGCCGCAACAACCGTTATTCCGCAAACAATGATTGTACAGGCTGAGGAGACAGAAGATGCAATTACTGCAGCACAAAAAGAATTAGATGGCTATAAGCCTACAGTTCAAGCAGCAGAACAAGATGCATATGGTGCAAAAACAATCTATGATACAGCAATTGCAAAGAAGGCTGAAGAAGATCAAAAAGACAAAGGTAGCTGAACAAAAGAAGAATGAAGCAGCTAACAAAGTAGCTGAAGCGGAAAGCTTTTGGATGAAGAAAGCTCGTAACTACGATCCTGTAAAGGCACAAAAAGGCTGTTGATGATGCTGCAGTTGAACATACAAATGCAACAAACGCTCTTAAGACAGAAGAGGATGCAAAAAGGTTGCTGAACAAAAACAAATCAGGCAGAAGAAACTTTTAATAATGCAAAAAGAAAGATGATGAAACAAAAGCAATATTAGATGAGAAGACAAGTCTTTTAGAAGAGGCAAAGAAAAAGAATCTTCCGCAAAAGAAACAAAAAGAGAATGCAGAGAAAACTCATGCGGACAAGAAGACTGAGTTGAAGAATGCAACTGATGATGCAATGGAACAATCCGATGCTAAGACTAAGTTGCAAGATAAATTAACAGATATTAAGCAGAAGATTTCTGATACAGAAGCTAAGAAGCAAACAGAAACAAAATGATGTAACTGCCAAAGATTCAACTGCAAAGCAAGCTGATAAGAAACTTGCTGATGAAACAGCAAAGAAGAATGAATTAGATAGTGCAAAAGAAAGCAGCAGAAGATACATACAATACTGCGAAATCTACACAGACTGCAAAAGAAACAGCTAAAAATAATGCTGAAGCAGCTTTTAACAGCAAAGCAAAACGCAGCTGATAAGAAGAATGAAATTACTGCACAACAAGCAAAGGTAGCTGAGCTTGAACAAAAAGTTACAGATGCTCAAAAATGGAACCCTCATTAATACACTAGAAACAACAATGAATAATGCTAAAACAGCCTTGGATGAGGCTGAGCAAGCAATCAAAAAGGGTACATTAGGTTGGTTTGAGAAGAATAACTCTGACAAGGCTGTTAAGGTTATCAATGACCATAAGAATGACCCATTTATGAACACAGAAGATTCTACTGTTGCAAGTTCTCGTACAAACTTAGATGTTGCAATTAATGGTGTTAAGAATATTATTGCTACAAACAAGTTACGTCAATCAGATAGCAACTTTACAGGTTTAGCAGATTTAAAGGTAGATGACTACTTAATGGCTACTGCAATGGTGCGTAGTGCTGGCTACAGAGGCTATTTGGAAAGAAAAATCCAAAGGCAAATCACATAGTAAAACTTTATACAGTTGCTGAAAACTTAGCGTTTGGTTCTATAGGGTGTAGATGCTTCATTATTCTGGTTATACACAACAGAGAAATTTGCTTATGAACATAAGGATTTATCTGATGCAGAATATAAGGAAGCATATAAGCAAGAATTTAATGGTCGTAGCCCTTTAGACCGTCAGTATGGTCACTACATGAATATCATAAATCGTGGATATACAGTAGCAGGTGCGTTACAAGATGTTTAGTTGGTACTCGTTATGGCTTAGTAACAATTCAGAACTTTACATTTGAAGTAACACAAAATGCAGTTGATGCACAGACATACTTAGATAACTTAATTGCATATAAGAATGAGATTGAAACTGCAAAGGTAGAAGCGCAAAAGGTATACGACAAGGCAGTAGCTGAATATAATGAAGCAGTTGCAAAACAAAGAAAAGTTAGTTGCAAAAGCCAAGGAAGAATTAAATGCTGCTAAGTCTGAACTGGAAAAATTGAAGGAACAGTCTAAACAGTTAGATAAGCAAGTTGAAACAAAGACAGCTGAAGCAACTGCGGCAGCTACTGCGTTAGTAACTGCAACGCAAGCCGCTAATGATGCAAAGAATAAGTTGGATGCTGCAAAAAGCTGCAGCACTAGGGACAAGATGCTAAGGTTTCTACTGCAAAGACTGCAAAGGATAATGCAGATCAAGCATTAGCACAAGCAAAAGGCTAAGTTAGCGCAGACAACTGACAATTTAAAATTCTTTAAAGACAGAGAAAGACACAGTTTCCAATAAGATTAATAACTTTGACAGTGAACTTCAAAAACTAAGAGATAAAGTTACTAAGTTGACACAAGAAGAGCTACTCTAAAGACTGCCGCCAATAAGGCAGTTGCGAATCTTCAAACTGCCACTCAAAATGTTAATGCAGCTACACAAGCTAAAAATACAGCTCAATCTGCATACGATACAGCACATGCTGCATATCAAACTGCTAAGACAAACTATGAAACTGAAAAAGCAGAAACTTGATGAATGCAACGAAAAGGTAGCCCAGGCTCGTCAGAATGTTGAAGCGAAGTTACAAGCCTTAAATGACGCTAAGTCAAAGGTTAAGACGTATAATCTTGCACAAATTGCTGCAGATTTAGCTGATGCTAGAGCGAAGTATACAGCTGCTGAAAATGAGTACAATGCTGCGCTTGCAGACCTCGCAACTGCTACTGCAGCTGCAGATGCAGCAACTGCTGTATACAATGCAAAACAGAGTGTATTAAATCAAAGCTTATCTGAAGGAATCAGAATTAAATGCTAAATTAGATGCTGCTAAGAGCACATCAGGCATATCTTGATACAAAACGTGCAGCAGAAACTGGTATTGTTAATGCGACAAATGCACAGCAAAAGCAGAATACTCAATCTACAACAAAAGATTCTGATAAGAAGGAAACTGACAAAAAGAAACTGATAAAAAGGATAGCAAGAATACAAAGGAATCTGAAAATAAGAATAGTGGTGCAAATACTTCTAGTTCAACTGATAAGACAGCTGAAAAAGATTCAGAAGAAAAAGAGTTCTTCTAACCTTGGATTACCAATTGGAATTGGTATCTTAGCAACAAGTGCTATTGCAGGTATTGGTTTCATTATTGTTAAAAAGAAGCGTGAAGAAGAATAATTTGAAATAGGAGGACTAGCCTCCTATTTCTATTCTTTATTTCATCATATTAAATTGTAGTATATTGCATACACAGCGATTGTATGCTATTATCTAATGGCTTTCTTGCTGGGGATGACTTATCCTCAAAAAGTTATGCTCGGTTTTGGAAGTTCTATAGAAAGAAAAGAGGAAAAATAAAATGTTAACAAAGGAAACAGTAGCTCAGATTACTAAAGATTTCGGACGTAAGGAAGGCGACACAGGTTCTGTTGAAGTACAGGTTGCTCTATTAACACATCAGATCAACTCATTAACAGTACACATGCAGGCTAATAAGAAGGACTATTCTTCTAACCGTGGTCTATTAAAGATGGTTGGTCGTAGAAGAAAGATGCTTGATTACCTCAAGAAGCATGACGTTAACCGTTACCGTGAATTAGTTCAGAAGTTAGGTTTAAGAAAGTAATTGTAAAAGCAGTCATTAGACTGCTTTTTTTGTGTTTCAGGTGTACAATTATATTGGAAAAGAGTCAATAGTCATGAGCTATATTACATTTCAAGAAGTTAGAAAAACATATCATGTTGGTGAAATTGATATTCACGCCTTGGATGGAGTCAACTTTGAGGTTGATAAGGGACAGGTTGTCATTGTGGCTGGTGCCAGTGGTGCTGGTAAGAGTACAATCTTAAACATCCTAGGTGGAATGGATACTGTCACCAGTGGAAAAGTGATTGTGGATGGTAAACATGTTGATGCGATGAATGAAAAAGAATTAACAGACTACCGTCGTTTTGATATTGGCTTTGTATTTCAGTTTTATAACTTAGTGCAGAATCTGACTGCTTTAGAAAATGTAGAGTTAGCTTCCGAAATTTGTAAAGATCCACTTAATCCAGCAACGGTTTTAGAACAGGTGGGTTTACAAGATCGTATGCATAATTTTCCTGCTCAGTTATCTGGTGGTGAACAACAGCGTGTAGCGATAGCTAGAGCGATTGCCAAGAACCCTAAGTTACTCTTATGTGATGAGCCAACTGGTGCCTTAGATTATGTGACAGGAAAACAAATATTACAGTTATTACAGGATACAGCACGCTTGCATGGCATGACTGTTATCATCATTACGCATAATCTAGCAATTTGTCCGATGGGTGATTTAGTCTGCCATGTTAAAAATGGAAAAGTCATCTCTATGGAAAAGAATGATCATCCAAAGGATATAACGGAGATAGAGTGGTAATGGCGAAAAAGGTATTTCATAAAAACGTACTCCGCTTAATCAAGTCGACGAAAGGTCGATTCTTTTCACTATCTGCGATTGTATCGATTGGTGTCGCATTTTTTATCGGTGTTAGTGCAAGTGCACCAATGATGGCTGCTAGTGTAGATTACTATGATGATAGTTATGACTTAAAGGATTTTACGATCTACTCAAATTATGGATTCAAAGAGGATGATATAGAAGCCTTTAAAGAAGGTGGATTCTGTAAGTACAGTTGAGCCAGGTTATTTTGTGGATGAGATTGCTACTAGTAGTGAAGGAACACAACTTGTACGTATACACTCTTATGATTCAACACATACAATTAATCGCTTTAAACTTGTCGAGGACGTATGCCACAAAAATGACCATGAAGTCGTTGCGGAGCGAAATGGAAATATCAAGTCCGGTTTTGAAATAGGAGATACAGTAAAACTATCACTTCCTGATGGTTCTCGTAGTGGTATTTTACCAGTGCAGGAAGTAACTGTAGTTGGTGTGATTGATACCCCTCTATATCTCAACATGTCTAAGGAAACAAGTACTTTAGATAACTTACCAATTAATTCATATCTCTATATTCCTTCCTCTGCATTTTGATTCTTCGAATTATTTAGAAATAAACATATTAACAGAGGATGGTAAAAATTATCTTCATTTTCAACTTCTTATGAGACTTACATCGCAGATGTAAAACAGAAAAATTGAAGCACTTGCGACGACACAACAAACAGCAACTGCACGTAAGATTAAAGAAGACGCAATGACTGAGTACAACGATGGTATGCAAAAGTACATCGATGGAACAAAGCAATATCAAGATGCACTGGATACTTATCAAAAAGAAATTGCAGATGCGCAACAAAAACTATCTGAAAGTAGAGCAGATGTCGCTGCTGGAGAAGTAGAGATTGCTAGTGCGAAAGAGAATCTCGTTAGTGCGCAAAAACGCGTTAAATACAGAGAAGCTTAACCGACAAGCAGAGATCGATAATCAACAGGAAATCATCAACCAGAATCGTGCAACGCTACAATCTAGTCAACATGCTTTAAATAGTCAAAAGGCTACTCTTGAACAAAACGAGAATAATCTCTTAGCAGCCTTAGCTTCAATTCCGGATGCGATTACGTTATATCAAACAGAAATTCAATTCCGACAAGGTATCGCACAGTATGGAATTAGTCCAACAACACCTGTATCGCTTTTTAACAATGTTCCGAGCTGATTTAAGAGAGTTATGCGATGCAATGTTTCCAGAAGGATATACTGAGTAAAACAATTGGAGATTTACAGGATGCTTTAGATGATCACTTACAAGAAATCGATCAAAACTTCTCATTAACTGCTTCCACAAAAGAAGATCGATTACTTGAATTACAGAACTTACAAACACAATATACAAAATGACTTAGCAACTGTTCAGAATGCTTTAACAGTGACGATTCCTGCATCTCAACAACAAATTACGGATGGTTTAGCTGCAGTTGACCAAGGGCAACAACAACTCAATCAAGGACAGGCTACGTTAAACCAAAAAGATTACAGATGGTCAAGCTGAGATTGATGCAGGTTGGCAAGCAATATACACAAACGAAAATAAACTGGCAGATGCAAGAGTACAGATTGCGGATGGTGAAGCACAATTAAATACTGCAATTACAGAAGGTACAAAGAAGTTAAATGATGCAATAGAAGAGTTAAATCTTTCGAAAGCAAAGTTAGCAGATGCGAAAAAGAAGATTGATGATTTACGGAAGGAAAGTGGACAATACTGGATGCAAATCTCATTATGCAAGTGTGACATTTAAGAATACAGTGCAGCAAATGGAAGCTATTTCTCGTGTATTTCCTGCATTCTTTATCTTGGTTGCAGCACTTGTGTGTCTAACAACAATGACACGTCTTGTTGAAGAACAACGTAATGAAATTGGTACTTTGCGAGCACTAGGATATACGAAGTGGCAGTGCACATTGAAGTATTTATTCTATGCAATTTCCGCAACCCTCATTGGCATTGTTGTAGGAAGTGTACTAGGACTTATCTCTTTCCCGTTGATTATCTATCATGCATGGAGAATGATGTATATCTTACCTCCAATTCGTTTTGTAGTACCTTCAGGTTTGATTAGCCTAACGGCGATGGTTTTTATCTTCGCGATGAGTATTGCGACTTGGTTTGCATGTAAGGCAGATACACAGGATGTACCATCACAACTGATGCGTCCAAAAGCACCACCGATGGGTAAGAAGACATTCTTAGAGAATATTCCATTGATTTGGAATCATCTTAGTTTTACGGATAAAGTAACGATGCGTAATATCTTCCGTTATAAGAAACGGTTCTTTATGACGATTGTAGGTGTCTCGGGATGTACTGCACTCATGTTAATTGGATTTGGTATTCGTGATTCCATTTCAAACATGGTTGATATTAACTTTAAAGAAATTATCCAGTATGATGGCATGGTTAGTTTTGAAGATGACGCAAGTGAACAAGTAAAAACTGAAGCTTTAAAAGAAATACAATCAACGGATAATGTTACAGATGCGCATATTGGCTTTGTTTACACGACGAAAACGTATGATGACAAGGTTGATGAAACTGCTTCAGTTCATGTCTTTGATCAAGATGGAATTAATCGTGAGTTTAACTTGCGTACACGGATTGGCTATAAACCTATTTCGCTGACTGATGATGGTGTTATCATCAATGAGAAGTTAGCTGAGAATCTAGGTGTTCATATTGGAGAACATATTACCATCGAAGATGCGGATGGAAATCCACATCAAGTAAAAAAGTGAGTGGTATTACAGAGATGTATGTCAATCATTTTGTATTAATGAGTCGTCAGTATTACAAAGAAGTATTTGGTAAAGAAGCTGGTAGTAATATCATCTACCTATCTACGACAGGTGATAATGCGGCCCAAAAGTTACTAGCAAATGAGATTTCGACGATTCAAGGTGTTGAAGGTGTTTCATTGTATAGTGGACAACTTGATAACTTCAATTCTATGGTCAAAGGTCTAAATGGCATTATTTGGGTACTAATCATATCGAGTATGTTACTAGCATTTGTTGTACTTAGTAATTTAATTACAGTCAATATTAGCGAACGACAGCGTGAGATTGCGACCTTAAAGGTTCTTGGTTTTAGAAGAGCTGAGGTCAAGAAGTATATCTTTAAAGAAAATAATCTGCTGGCTGGAATTGGTGGTATTGTTGGAATTCCAGTGGGTATCGCATTACATCGTTATATAATGCGTACTGTAGAGATGGACTATTTGATGTTTGGAAGAAACATTGAATGGATAAGCTTCTTCTATGCTTTCGTATTAACGATACTATTTAGTGTGATAGTCAATCGAATGATGACCAAGAGACTAAATGATATTCGCATGGTAGAGAGTCTAAAGAGTGTAGAATAATGAATTATACCTATATACTTGAATGTGAAGATCATACCTACTACACAGGTTGGACCAATGATTTAGAGAAAAGATTTCAAGCCCATCTAAATGGGAAAGGGGCTAAGTATACAAAGTCACATCGACCTTTGCGCATCGCATATTACGAAATGCATGCGACGAAGAAGGAAGCGATGCGAAGAGAGTGGAGGATCAAACAAATGTCAAAAAAAGAAAAAGTACAATTAATTAAAAGTCCATTAACGAATGAGGAACTATTTGATAAAGAGAAGTTGAAGAAAGCTAAGTTTAATCGCCAGATTACATATCTTATATGCGCCAAGTACTGGTAAGGTCATTATGGAGATGAATGATGTGGCTGCAGAGATTTTATGTAAGGATGAAGTATTTGTTGAATTACCGGTTCAAAATAATGAAGATTGGGAAACACATGAGCCTGTTATCAACCGTAATGGAGATTCTTTCTCAGTGAATATTGCCAGTGATGATCATCAATGGATGTGGCACTCATATTGCGTTTGTGATTTTGCAATATGAAAAGGGTTATCGTGTTGTGTATTTTGATAAGGGTGAAAAACCAGAAGTAAAGTTCTATCAAGATGAGCCGGTCATTGCTGGTCTATGCATACTGTAATCAACATGGTCTTTGGTGCATTGAAGCTATAATAGACATATTCAATTTACAGTGTGGCTGTGGTACAATAGAATGTTGAAAATTTGAAAAGTCGAGAACAGACAGAGGTTAGAAGAGAAATGGAAAAAGTACAAGAAGAGCTGGGAATTTCATGGCCCGTACATTGACAGTTGAAAACGGTGAAAGTTGCCAAACAAGCAGGAGGTTCTGTAGTCATTGCTATGCGGATACAACAGTACTATCTACAGCAACAGCAAACAACCAAGCAAAGGATACAGATTTTTCCCATTAACAGTTTTTATATCAGGAAAAAGATGTATGCCGCAGGTAAGATTCCTGGAGGATTTACACGTCGTGAAGGTGAGACCAACAGAACATGCAACATTAACTGCACGTTTAATTGATAGACCAATTCGTCCTTTATTTTGCGGAGGGTTTCCGTAATGAAGCACAAATCGTTAATACAGTATTATCATGCGATCCAGACGCTAGTTCTGAGATGGCATCCTTATTCGGTTCATCATTAGCACTATGTATTTCAGATATTCCGTTTAACGGACCTGTAGCTGGTGTAATGGTTGCGTCGTGTTGATGGCGAATACATCATTAACAAGTGTTGAACAGGAAAGAATTCTCGATTTAAATGTAACAGTAGCTGGTACAAAGAACGCCATCAACATGGTTGAAGCAGGCGCTAAGGAAGTATCAGAAGAAGATATGCTGAAAGCCTTGATGGTTGGTCATGACGCAGTAGCGAATTATGCGCAATTCGGGAAGAAGTTATCGCTGCTTGTGCAAAGGAAAAGATGGAGATTTTCCTTATATGAAATTAATCCAATTGTGAAACAGTTGGTTGATAGAAAAGGTGCATAGCGTATTCGTGAAAGCAGTTTCTATCAAGGGTAAAGCTTGAAACGTTATGGCAGATTGATGAATTGATTGCTGAAATGGAAGAAGAAGTTGCTAAGTTAGAATGGGAAGATAAAGCACGTGAAAAGGCATGTTAAACAAAGCACTACGAATATGGTGTTGAAGTTGAAGCAGGTGAAGTACGTCGCTTAATCTCTGAAGAAAAGATTCGTCCAGATGGACGTGGATTAGATGAACTTCGTCCACTAGAATCACAGATTGATTTACTACCACGTGTACACGGATCTGCGTTATTTACTCGTGGTGAAACACAGGTATTATCTGTTACAACATTAGGTCCATTAAGCGATGCACAATTGATTGATGACTTAACAACAGAAACAGAAAAAGAGATTCATGCACCAATATAACTTCCCACCATTCTCTGTTGGTGAAGTTGGTCGTATGTCTTCTCCTGGTCGTCGTGAAATTGGTCACGGTGCTTTAGGTGAAAGAGCTCTCTTACAGGTATTACCTACAGCAGAAGAGTTCCCATACGCAATTCGTACCTGTGCAAAGTATTAGAATCAAATGGTTCTTCTTCACAGGCAAGTATCTGTGCAGAGCACAATGTCATTAATGACTTTGGTGTTCCTATTAAGGCAATGGTAGCTGGGTGTGGCTATGGGTCTGATTACAGTTGGTGATACAGTACTTCTATCTTGACAGATATTCAGGGTATGGAAGACCACTATGGCGATATAGGACTTTAAGGTAGCGGCTGGTACACGTAATGGTATCACTGCATTACAGATGGATATCATAACTATTGGCATTTGAAGAAATCCTACGTGAAGCTTTAGCGCAAGCACATAAGGGTCGTATGGAAATCTTAGACAATATGGAAACAGCAATCTCCGCTCCACGTGATCATGTATCTGAATGGGCTCCAAAGATGGCTCAAATGATGATTCCTGTAGAGAAGATTCGTATCGTTATCGGTAAGGGTGGCGAACAGATTGATAAGATTATCGCTGCTTGTGATGGTATCAAGATTGATATCACAGATGATGGTAAGTGCGTATTCTATCATACAAAACAGGATATGATTGATAAGGCAATGCAGATTGTTGGTGACTTAATCCGTGAGGCGAAGGTTGGCGACATCTATGATGCGACTGTATCAGAAGTACGTGAATCATTTGCCTTTGTAACATTGTTCCCAGGAACAGATGCATTACTCCATGTCAGTGAACTTTGCTTTGGACCTCGTAGAGAAGATTCAAGATGCAGTTTTACATGTAGGTGATGTAATTAAGGTTAGGTTACATGGTGTGGATCAACTGGTAAGGTTAAGGTTTCTGCTAAGGAATGCTTAGAAAAAGCCAGAAGGTTATGTCGAGCCAAAGAAGAACTTTCAAACCACAAGGTAAACCAAATTTCCATGAAAAAGCGCGAAGGTGCTAATGTGGAACGCAGAGTTTTCAAGAAAAAGAAAACGCTGAATAATCAATAAAAGAAGGCGTATAGCCTTCTTTTCGGAGGAGAAAGCAACTATGCGTATGCGTAAAAAGAAATGGGCAGAACCATGGATTGAGAAGAACATCGTGATTTTGTCTATCAAAACCCAGTGGAAAACAAAGGAAATGGAAAGAGTTACTACAACGTGATACATTACATTTAGAGATTGGTACTGGTAAAGGTGGATACCTCAACGGCATGGCAAGACTTTTGTCCAAATGAAGCGTGGGTAGGGATTGAAAAAGATATTAGTGCTGGTGCAGTCGCTGCACGTCATGCGATAGAAGAAGAAAATCCACTACTGAGAGAATAAACGCTTTATCATTGCCAATGCGGAAACAACTTCAGGAGTGGTTTGCGACTGGAGAAGTGAGATGTCATTCATTTTAAACTTCTCTGATGTGGCCAAAAGAAAAGGTAATCATAAAACGTCGTCTCTAGCAGTAGCGAGTTTTTAGAGATGTATCGTGATATTCTTACAGAAGATGGATATATCCGCATGAAGACAGACAATAAAGATTTGTTCGAAGATTCAGTATTGTATTTCTTACAGAATGATTTTACACTCACAGAATTCTCTGTCGACTTCCGTCGCGTAGAACATGCGGAAGATGTGATTACAGAGTACGAAACTCGCTTTTATGGAACTTGGACAACCAATTTTATCAACTTTGTGCCAAGCCATGCAGACATAAATAAACTGTGATACGATTAGTGCAAAGGGGGTAAGCTATGGGAAAGAAGATTTTACTAGTCCTATTATGTGTTCTATTAACTGGTTGTATGCAATCTAATCTTTCCATGCAGGAAAGATTAGAACAAGAAATTACAACAGTTAGTGCTTTGCCTATCCCTAGTGCAAGTCATCGTAAACCATTCTATACCTACTATACAGAACCATCGATTGGGCATTATCGTTCAACTGAAACTTCAAATGAGTTTAGTTTTCAATCTACAAAGTTTGTATTAAATCTAAATGTCAAAAGCTATCATGGATTCTTCCATCGGATATAACACAATCAATCTATACACAAAAAGCCGATTGCTAAATATTCTGAAGCTTTCAAAAATTTGCTCGATGAAACAGTAGAGTATGAATGTGAAATCTATCAGGTAACATCATTATGCCGTATTCTTTACATCCTCTGTAGCAGAAACTTATTTGGGGTTGCTCAAGTTGGAAATGCAGCAGAACTTGCAGGGAAAATGTACTCTATTGCACGTAGTGTAATTGTACGGAAAAAGATGTTGTATTACAGGTGTATACACTAAAAGTGCAATCGATTATGAAGGGCAGTAATCAATCTGTATAAGGATATTGCACCAGAGGAAGGAACCTTACAAGAGTTAATTGATGATAAGACTCGTATCGATAATAAAAAGATAAGAGTAAAACAACTGATAATTGATGAAATCATACTTAAAAACGCGTTGTTTATGATATATATAACTTAACAAGGAAAGAGAAATAGAATAAAAATACTATTGTATATAAGAAAAGGATAGACCTTATGCTCAAGAAATTACAAAACTTATTATTTGAGGATGATGACGAATTTAGAAGATAACACTGAAGCTGAACAAGTTGCAGCCCTCTGCTCCAGTAACACCTGCTGTAAAGCCAGAAACATCATTTATTACAGCAAACAGCAAAGATTTCAGTTATAACTGAGCAAGCACCTGTGATTCCAGCAGTACCTGCATTACCAGTTGAACCAGAAACAGTTGCTGAACCAGAACCTGTAAAACATCCTCAGTATTTTTAGATAATGAACTAAGAAGTCGACAATGATTAATCTTGATGATGAGGATAGCAAACCGGTTGAAGAAGACAGCTATTAAGCTCTGAGTAGCGTAAGAAGTGAAGCCTCTAGGAATATCGTTTTAATCCAGTTATCAGTCAATCTTTCGGTATCGATGAAAAGGATATGGATGCTGTAAAGACAACTACTTCTAAGCTCACTGAAAAGGAAAAGGCTAAGTCCGTGAAGAACGTTACGCAATTCTTTTCACCTATGTATGGTATCGCTCATGAAAAGCCAGTGAAGCCAACTATTGAGTTGAAGAACCAGTTGTGACTGCAACTGTGAAAGAAGAGTGAACCAGTAACAATTCCATCACCAACTGTTGAAGATGAGATTCCTGAATTCTCATTAGATGATATTCTCAGCACACGTGATCAAGAACCAAAGCAGGAAGATGATGATTTGTTTGGAACAACAGCATACTGCAATTTGATTTCGGTAACGATGATCGAGTATTCAAATCTAAGCTTTGGTGATTTGGAAAGAGAGACTACTGAAGATAGTACAACAATTATCTCGTTCAAGGTTTGAACGATCATAGTTCACGTAAATAAATGGTTTATCAAAAGCGGTCGTTAACGTTTGAAAGAATTCTGCTTTCGATGTCGACCGTTTTGTTTTTCGAGTCTTATGGAAAGATATACATTAGATTTTTAATAAGCCAGTTCATATTTTCTTTTTATCGGAATCGGTGGAATCGTATGAGTGGTCTAGCAAAAAGTGTTGGCTTGCGTCGTGGGGTTTCCAGGAGTGGTGTGATAACCAAGAAACTGAACTAACGAAGATGCTAGAACAACACGGTGCGAAAACAGTATACTTACGGTGGTCAAGGCTGAGAATATCTGAGATACGATTACGGATGTGGTGTGTATACGGCTGCGATTCATCCAGGATAATCCTGAATATATTGCTAGGTGTAAAGAAGAAAATTCCGATGATGACTCTGGGCAGAGTTACTTGGTGAACTGATGGAGAAAACTGACTGTAGCAGTATCGCCAGCTAGTGGTACACACGGTAAAACTTCTAACAACTTCAATGTTGAGTTATATTTTGATGGCGGCTAGTACTGATCCAACAATTAGTTTAGGTGGTATGCAGTTGCACATATTGGTGGTAATATCTGTGTTGGTAAGAGGACAAACATTAACAGAGGCTTGTGAATATACCAAATGGTTTCTTAGAGCTAAAGCCACTTGTTGGAATTATCCCAAATGTAGCTGCATGATCGTTAGACTTCTTTAAGCTGACCTAGATGATATTCGTTTATCCTTTAGAAAGTTTGCTGCAGGTATCAAAGAAGGCCCGGAACACTTGTAATCAACCATAGTATTCTATGGCCAAAGAGTATATTATCGAGGTGACTTTATGGGTACTGTTATTAGCTTTGGTGAAGGTGATATGCACAAGAAATATTGTCTATGATGCATTAGGTAATCCTGGTTTGAAAAGTGTATTATCACAAGATGAAAAGCTTGGTGATGTTCAACTCTTGGTTGCAGGCATGCATAACGTAGACAATGCGTAGCTTAGCAATCGCAACTGTTCTTATAAGTCTTGGTGGATTGTTTTTGATGCGATAAAGCAGGGGGCTAGTGTTTGCTATAGTAGTGTGAAAATCGTCGTTTCCAATATAAGGTAAGTGTAATAGTGCAACAGTGATTGATGACTATGCGTATCACCCACAAGAAATTGAGCTACTCTCAACGCCGCAAAAACATTATCCACATAGAGTTATATGTTGTATTCCAACCACATACCTATACGTACATCTTCTTTACTGCCTGAGGTTTGCAAAGGCATTAGAGATGTGATGTGGTAATACTTGCAGAAATTTACGCTGCAGGGAAGTGAATACAACAGGTGTTAGTAGAAGATATCTCAGAAGTTAATGGATCAAAGTAAAGTAACATCCTTCTACTTACCAACGTTTTGAGAGAGATTGAAGATACTACGTAGCTCATCTTGAAGAAGGAGACCTATGTATTACCATGGGTGCTGGTAATGTAACAGATATTGACTAAAACTTGTTCAATAGTGATTAACCGATTGGTGTAATTCCAGTCGGTTTTATTAACAAATCCAAAGATATGCTTATTGTTAAAATGAAATTTAAGATGTCTATGATTATATAAATACAATATAGTATGCTATGATGACGTTGCTAAAGTATATGAACTACTTGAGAGAGGATTTTCTCGATTATTTAGTATACTCTATGCAAAACTCTATGATTCAATGAGGAGTTAACTGCAGCACATATGCTCGAGAAAAAGGAGGACATACTATGTCATTGAATGATAAAATCGATCAAGTAAAAGGTGCGGTAAAAAGAAGAAGTAAACGAAATTAACTGGTGATGTGAAAACAGAAAAACAGAAGGATTTGCGGAAAAGGTAACTGCTAAAGTAAAGGAAGTTGCTGAAGGTGTTAGGATACTTTTGAAGGAACTGTAGATGGCGTTAAGAATATTGTTAACGAAAATAAGGATGATGTTACTGAAAAAGGTAAATAATTTCGCTAATAATGTAAAGGATGCTATTGAAAAGGTACAATCGACGGTATCAAAATGTCGTAAAACAGAGCAAAAGAATAATCTATATAAAAAATGAGCATCATGATGTATCGAAATAATTTACAAGACTCTTTTAATTACCTATAATCACGCATTAGAAAATTTATATTGCATGAATATGAGTCGTAAATGATGATTTTAAATAGATTTGCTATAGATAATCGTAAGCGTAACCACTTATTTTTGAAATTTTTCATATTTATAATATTTTATCTGATTCATGTTGAAACTAATAATCGAATTATAAGTAGATAATTACACGAAAATATTAAATAAAAGTTATAAAAATGAATTTATCAATTGTGAGGAATTATTTGAAATAGTATATTCTATGATTGAAAACTTTTTCATAAATGACTATAATGGTGGAAAGAGGTAGTCATATGGATCAATTGATACAAGATTTACAAATCGTATGTACAACTATTACCACCATTATAGGAGCAGTAGCGTTGGTGTTTTTGTGTATCTTATTGCGAAAGCTGTGGCAGACCATCGACGCTTTAAGGAAAACAATCGAAGGGTTTTAGATCCTCAGCTACGTTTAGTGGATAAGAGTATCGAAGGTTCAAGCACCATTAGAATACTGTTGCCAAGTACAGGAGACCTTTGATAAGGTTCATGACAAGACATCTGCTGCGATTGGTAAGTAACAGATTTTGCAAGCAGTAATTAGATTCGATGAAACAAACAATTAAGACTGGTGTAAATCCAGAAGATCTTCCTGTACAAGTTCAGGAAGTTGAAAGGAACTATAGTATTTGATGAATTAAAGAAGATGAAAATCTCATTCAACAGAGTTTGACGACAGTACTGGTCCTATTGAATCAATTCAAAGACAGTTGAGGATCTCCAAACGTAAAATTCAAGAACTAAGTACGGAAGAAGAAGGAAAGATTGCAACTGAAGAAACTACAAAGGAAGATGAACAGTTTGGATTCAAGTTTATCGCACCACATGCGGAAACATTACATGAATGAGAAAGATACAACTGTGAGGGCGCATGCGGTCAAAGAAGAAGTTGTAGATAAGACTGAAAGCAACTTCTGTTGTCGAAAAAACTAATGAAACAGAAGATTATTCGTAAGACATTAGATTATATTAAAAAAGAATGCGACAAAGGCTTATGATACAGCGATGATTAAGCTCGATGAACTCAAACAAGATCGCAAAATAAAAATGTATCAGATAAGGCTAGTGATAGCATAACAAAGCCGAATTATATCCGTACCTAAGACAAAGAACTTACAAATGTTATCAGGACACAACAAAAGACAATTACAAGGCCGTGATTTTTAAGTCGTCCTGATGTACAAGATACGATTCAAAATTGAAGGATACTACAAAACAAGCTATAGATAAGAGTATTGAAACAGTACGCAATATCATTCACTCTAAGGATGAAAAAGTGGGAGGGATACGATGAAACCAGAGTAACAATCACACGATGTCTTCTAAAGAAGCTGGCGTTTCAGCGGCTATCACGTTTCCGTGTAATCAATGGTTCAAACGTTGTAAAAGCACCTACAAAAAGAACGTGTTGAAGCTGCAGTTGAGAAAGTTAGGTTATAAACCAAATGCGATTGCACAAGGCCTTGCATTACAGAAGTCTACTTCTATCGGTTTAGTGGTTCCTGAAGCTAGCTTTACTTATACAGGTCAAGTTATTAATGGTTTGATTGATGTAGCCAGATTTATAACTATAACATTATGTTACATACAATTACTGCTGGTATTACAGATATCAATACGGTAATTGAAGATATTATCAAGTCACATGTGGATGGAGTAGTAATCTTCAATGATAAGTTAGATAGCTGGTGATATGGATGCATTAAGCAAGTACAATATTCCAATCGTTGTCATTGGTAACAAGATTAACGGTAAGGGTATCAGTAGTGTTTATGTAGATATCAAAAAAGCTGTCTTTGAACTTGTTTCTAAGTTCTTAGAAGAAGGTAAGGATAACATTGGCATCTTAGAAGATCGTAAGAATCCACAACAATATGAAAAGATGATTGCTGGAGCGAAGAAAGCATATGAAGCGCGTGGTAAGAAGTTTACTGGCGCAATTTCGATTCCTTCTGATGCACGTACATCTTATGCATTCTTATCAAAGTGGATGAAAGACCATCGCTATGATGTGGTTATCGCAAATAGAGATTCCCAATGCTTCGCATTGTTAAATGCTAGTAGAGAAAACAATATTTCCATTCCAGAAGAAATGGAAGTTGTATGTGTACTCGATACGAAGTATAATTCCATGGTACGTCCACAGATTTCTAGCTTCTCCATTCCATCTTATGACTTAGGCGCTGTTTCTATGCGTGTTATGACAAAGTTATTACAGAATGAAGAAGAAAATCACGAAGAAAAGGGCGAAAGCATTGAATTAAGTTATCTGTTTACTCCAAGACAGACAACAAAGAACTAAAAGCGTTGAATAGAATGAGTAGTCACATGTATGCATGTTTAGAGAGATTCCGGTTGGTGAAAGGAATTCTGTATCGGTGATGAATACATCTAGGAGCTGTTTATCTCAAAAGGTAGACCGTTACTCTGCGTTAAAGAGAAATGAGTGTACGATGATTCGTAAACTAAGGTGGTACCGCGCTGAGGCGTCCTTAGAAATATGGGCGCCTTTTATTATGGTGCTAAGAAAAGGATTAGTATATGAATTTTTATTGAAGAATTACAGTGGCGTGGCTTAGTCAAAAGATTGTACAGATAAAGAAGGACTAGGCGAACAACTTAAGAATCCAACAACAATCTACTGTGGATTTGATCCTACAGCAGATTCTCTCCATGTAGGACACTTACAACAAATCCTATTATTACGTCGTTACCAATTACAAGGACATCAACCAATTGCACTATGTGGTGGTTTTACAGGAATGATTGGTGATCCACGTCCTACAACAGAAAGAAAACTATTAACACATGAAGAAGTACTTCATAACGCTGAGTGCATTCGTGAACAGTTAGCGAAATTCTTATCCTTTGAAGGTTCTAACGCAGCTATCATGGAAAACAACAATAACTGGTTGGGTGAGATGAACTTATTAGCCTTCTTACGTGACTATGGTAAGTTATTTAACATCTCTTACATGTTGCAAAAGGATACCATCAAAAAGAGATTAGATTCTGGTATTTCTTACACAGAATTTAGTTATACAATCTTACAGTCTATCGACTGGTATAACTTATTTAAGAAGTATAACTGTCAGATTCAGATTGGTGGTTCTGACCAATGGGGTAACTTAACTTCTGGTATGGAACTTATCCGTAAGATGGAGGGTGATAATGCAAAGGTATTCGGTATCACTTCTCCATTAATCACAAAGAGTGATGGCTCTAAGTTTGGTAAGTCTGAAGGAAAGAATATTTGGTTAAATCCAGAACGTACAAATGCGTATGAATTCTACCAGTTCTGGTTAAATACACCAGATGCAGATATTGTAGACTACCTCAAGAGACTTAGCTTCCATACACCAGAAGAGATTATGGGTTATGAAGAATCTCTTAAGAACGCACCTGAAAAGCGTGAAGGACAGAAAGCACTTGCAGCTGAACTAACAGAACTAGTTCATGGTAAAGATGGCTTAGAAAAGGCACTACGTATCACAGAGACATTCTTTAAGGGTGATATTATGACTTTATCTCCAGAGGAGATGAAGGAAGGTCTAGCAGATGTTAAGAAGGCAGCTGTAGAAGATGGTGTAACTTTGGTTGATGCACTTGTGACTGCAGAAGTATGCAAGTCTAAATCTGAAGCTCGTAAGTTAATTGAACAGGGTTCTGTATCAGTAAACGGTAATAAGGTTACAGATATTCAGACTGTATTACATCAGTCAGAAGCTATCAACCAAGAATTCTCCATCCTTAAAAAAGGTAAAAAGAATTACTTTGTATTAACATTCTAAAGCATGCGGATAGTCAAAAGGCTATCCGTTTTTATAACTGTTCTATGGTATAATTACAGGCGAGGTATTTGTATGTATAGATATTTATTGACCATTGCAATCTGTATCTGCATGTTATCTGGCTGTGCGAAAAAAGACGCAGAAACAAATGCGGCTATGGAATTATATGAGAGTTATTATACGGAAGTTCTAAATACGAAAAACTATCTTGAATCAAGCGAGTATTTTTCAATTAGCACGGAGATGACACAGTTATCTGATGGCACTTATCGCTATTATGTGATTATTGATAATCCAAAGACTGAGATGTATCATTGTCGTATTTTTGCGGTGGAAAATGATATTGCGTTTGCGGATAATGACAAGATGATGCCGTCGTTAGGTGTTTTTGATACGGATGTATCACTTGTGCCAAATCAAGTGGATAAATCAAAGGGTCTAATGAAAGGACTTGTTATCAGTGGTGAAAGTTCTGAAGATCATATTAACTTGAAATTTGTTGTAGAATGGCGTGATCAATCAAATAAACAAGTGGTAAAACAGTACATACAAAAAGAGCTTCAATATAAGAAGTAAGAGAGTTGGATATGAAAGAAACAAATACAATTAAAAAATCATTTATTGCCAGTTCCTTGACGACTTCTGCTGGTATCTTTATTACAAAGTTAATTGGTTTATTCTATATCGTTCCATTTAAAGCAATTGTTGGACAGCAGGATATGATTTATTATTCTGCTGCATTTGACTATTATACAATTCTATTACAGATCTGCAGTGCTGGTATTCCATTTGCCTTAGCAGCATTAGTTGCAAAATATCTTTCTAAAAATGACTATAAGACGGTTGTGTTAGTACGTATTTTAGCGACAAGTTTATTAATGGTTTCTGGTTTTGTGGTGGCTGTGTTATTCATTGGCTTTTCAGGGCCTTTAGCAGCTCGAGCATTGGGTGGCACATCGTATTCAGCGAATGAACTTGCGGCAATGCAAAACTCATTTGTGATTCTTGCGATGGCTTTATTCTTGGTATCTGTTTTATATAGTTATCGTGGATATTATCAAGGTGCGAAGGAAATGCAACAGTATTCCTTATCACAGGTGATTGAACAATTTGTACGTGTAGGTTTCTTACTTGGTGCAGGTTGGTTTGTGGTATATATTCTACATCTTCCAAAGATTGTGTATATCTATACAGCGGTTGGTGGTACTGGTGTCGGTGCGATGGTAGCCTTACTACAGTTTATGAATTTTGACCGCAAACACTTTAGGGATGTACAGGAAAAAGCCAAACTACAATCTACAAACTCCGTCGCAATTAAAGAACTGATTCATGAGTTTGTAATGTATGTGATTCCATTCTTGCTAAGTTCTATCTTGGCAAACTCACAGGTACTTGTGAATACAAACTTTCTTTGTGTCTGTGATGGAAGGCTTAGGTATGCAACATAACCAAGCCACAATGTTATTAAGTATTATCCAGACAAACTGTGATAAGTTAACATCTATCCCACAGGTTATCGGTAATGGTTTTGCGGCTGGTGCTGTTCCATTTATCACTGTTTCTTTGGTTCATGCGGATTGGAAAGGACTACGTAAGTCGCTAGAAGACTGTCTTGGTACAGTATTCTATATTGTAATTCCAGTCTGTGTATCGATGGCTGCTTTATCAGGTCCTATCTATTACATCATGTATGGCGCTAAGGAATTAGAATATGGGCAGGTAGCGTTATTCTGGTCTAGTATCTTAGCGTTTGGTACTACAGTAACACCTGTATTACTATCAATCTTATTGTCCTTAAAGATGAGAAGACATACTCTGATTTACTTCTCAATCGGATTCTTGGTTAAGGTTGTTACATTCTATCCATGTTGTTATTTATTTGGATATTCAGGTGCTATCATCTCTAGTATTCTTTGTGAGATTACATTTATCGCACTAAGTATTTATAAGATTCAAAAGACATATCCAGTGCGTGTGAAGAATATGATCATTCGTTTAGTGAAGATTATCATTTGCTGTTTTGCGATGAATGGCATTTATGTCATCATACGTTGGATTGGAATTGATCCTACACAATATTCTCGTTTATTAGCGATTGTTCTTGTTGGTATCATCGGAAGTTTGGGAATGGGCGTATACTTTGTTAGTAGTGAATTATTCCGTCTTCCTAAGTCTATCTTCCATCGCGATTTGCGTGGAATGTTCAATCGTATTTTGCATCGAGGTGTGTAAATGTTACGCCTAGATCGTATTCTAGCAAATGCACGTGTTGGCAGTCGTAGCGAAGTAAAAAAACTTGTCAAAGAGAAACGTGTACGTGTCAATGGTGAAATCGCAAAGTCATCTGACATGCGTATTGATGAAAATACAGCTCAGATTTTTGTGGATGAGATACCTGTGGTTTATGAAAAATATGTTTATTACATGTTAAATAAAACCAGCTGGATATATCAGTGCTACAGAAGGAAAAAAACTGTCCTACAGTTTTAGATTTAATTGTGGAAGACTACAAAGGCATGTTTCCGTGTGGACGTTTAGACAAAGATACTGAAGGCTTGCTTATGATTACCAATGATGGTCCTTTGGCGCATGAACTATTATCGCCAAAGAAACATGTTGAAAAAGAGTATTACGTAGAACATACACTGCCACTAACAGAAGAGGATATCGCTAAGATTGAATCTGGTGTTACATACAATGGTGTAAGTTATAAACCAGCAGTATATATAATCTCTGATACTTCTTGTACTCTGATGATTCAAGAGGGTAAGTATCATGAGATTAAATTCATATTTAATTCTGTTGGTGATAAAGTTGTTTATCTGAAACGTCTTCGTATGAAGAATCTAGTTTTAGATGAAACTTTAAAACCAGGTGAATATCGACCTCTTACCAAAGAGGAATTAGAAGATCTTAGATTAATTGCACGTTAACAGTCTCTGGTAATTGCCAGATGCCTGTGCGTGCATATTCATTTAAGAAGTCAACGACTTGGTCGGTGATAGAATTTGGTGTAGAAGACCCACTTGTAGATTGCGATACGTTTATGTCCATCAATCATGTCTGGTGTTAAATCTAGAACACTATCGATAAGATAAGATTTTTGGATGCCTGCATGTTTGGCAATCTTGGCAAGTTGATTAGAGTTATTGGAACGTGCATCCCCAACAACAATAAGTAAATCAACATTCTGTAGTTGTAGTACAGCTTCTTGGCGCTTACTTGTAGCGTTACAGATTTCCTTTGCGACGATTGCCTCAGGAAGAGTTTTCTTTACAGTGTGCGATGATTTCTGCTGTATCTAACATGGAAAAGTGTTGTTTGATTGGTAATGAGAATATTCTCAAGAGATACATTCTTGAGTGCATCTACATCATCAATGGATGTCACAAGATGAATCTTATCAGAGATACCAACAGTTCCTTCGGATTCAGGATGATTCTTCTTACCGATATAGATGATGTCACCAACTGCACTATGTTCCTTAACAAGGTTATGTGTACGAATGACATCAGGACAAGTCGCATCAACGCAAGTAAGTCCCTTGGCTTTTCGCAGCTGTGATAACATCATCACTACACCATGAGCAGTAAAGATAACGATACCACTTGGAATTTCTTCTAACAGTTCCATGCGTGTCTTATTCTTATCCTCAACAAAGTTGATACCTAACTTGCGACAAGCATCAACTACAAATTGATTATGTACAATCATACCCAACATTGTGACAGGGGTATCTGGGTTTTCTTTGACTGTTTTCTTTGCAATGAGAATTGCACGAACAACACCTTGGCAATACCCTCTAGGGATGACTTTTATGATTTCCATATCAGAGTCCTTTCAAACCGTAAATAAAATCGGTTATACTAATTATAGGTGATAAGATGAAAAAATTTGAAGATTTTAATCTAAAAGATACAACAATGGCCTTTATTGAGAAGAACCATTTCAAACAACCAACACCCAATTCAAGAACAGGTGATACCATCTGCTTTACGTGGTAAGGATGTGATTGGTCTTTCTAGTACAGGTTCTGGTAAGACGCATGCATACTTAATTCCAATTATGGAAAAGATTGATCCTACTAAGGATGAAGCACAGGTTGTTATTACGGCACCAACGCGTGAACTTGCGACACAGATTTATGAAATGGCGAAAGTCATGACAGAGATTGTGCCAGAAATACGTGTACGTTTATACGTTGGTGGTCGTGAGAGAAGTAAGGATATTGAACAACTTGAAAAGTCTCAACCACATATCGTAATCGGAACACCAGGTAGAATTAAGGACTTATTCTTAAATGGTGGTGCTTTACGTATTGATAAGGCAAGTATGCTTGTGGTCGATGAAGCAGATATGACTCTAGAATATGGATTCTTAGATGAAATTGATGCCTTTGCGGGAAGACTAGGCGAACATTTACAGATGCTCGCATTCTCTGCTACTATGCCAGAGCAGTTAAAGCCATTTATCAATAAGTACATGCATCATCCAATTACATATCAGATTGGTGAAAAGGTACGCTTTAATCCAGATATTAAACACGTGCTAGTACCTTGTTATCATCATAGTTATGCAGAGACAATTTTATCAATCCTACCAGGCTTTCAGCCTTATGTATGTTTAATTTTCGCTAATACACGCCAAGAAGCTTCCTTGATTGCGGAAGAACTTCGCAAGAACAAAGTGTCTGTCAGTGAGATTCATGGTGATCTTACAAGCCGTAAGAGAAAGCAGGCTATGAAGAGTATCGCTAATGCAGAACATACATACGTTGTGGCTACTGACTTAGCTGCGCGTGGTATCGATATTGGAGAAGTAACACATGTTATCTCTTGTGGATTCCCAGAAGATTTAGAATACTATATTCACCGTGCAGGAAGAACAGGTAGAGCAGGGTCTACAGGTACATGTTATGCCTTGTATCAAGAAAGTGATGATCAAGCAATTCGTTCCTTACAAAAGCGTGGTATTAAGTTTGACCATGCCCGTCATCGTACAACAGGATGGCAAACACTTCATCCATATGGGCAAAAACGTCTTAAGACAGATGATGAGCTAGAGAAGAAAATAGCCATGATTATGACGAAGAAGAATACCAAGGTGAAGCCAGGCTACAAGAAGAAACGTGCAGCTGCAATTGATCGTGTACATCGTCAGAAGAAGCGTGAAATGATTCGTAGCAAGATTCGTGAAGAGAAGAAGGCCATGTACAAAGAACGTGCAAGAAAAGATAGAGAAGGACTTTCATAAGTCCTTCTTTTTAATGTTTTATTCTAACTATTAAAAAAATATTTTTAAATAGATTTGAATTTAACAGTTGATAGATTTATAATCTATTTAAAAGAAATACTTAAATAGATTATGAGGTGATGGAATGGCAATCAAAGATATTTTAACGGCTCTTGCGGATGATAATCGAAGGAATGTCTTGATGAAATTAAAAGAGGGAAAAATCAGTTCTGGAGATTTAGCTGAGCAATTAGGGAATGTCTCCACAGGCATTATCGTACCATCTAGCAAAAGCTCAAAAAAAGCTGATTTGATTTACGAAACAAAGTATAAGAATTTTTATCTACTATGAATTAAACTTATCTATTTTGGATGAAGCACTCATGTGGATTTCTGAATTGAAGGGAGAAAAATGAAGAATAAAAAAATTATTTTTATGTACTTATGTTTTTGCCTCTAGTAGCTAGTCTATTTGCATTACAGTTTTTTACCTGATGTAATACCAGCTCACTATAATATCAATAATGTTGTTGATCGCTGGGGCAGTAAATATGAAATCTTGATATTGCCAGTTGTAACAATTGCGTTTGGATTCTTTTCATTAGCGATGGGAAAAACTTGCACAGAAACAAGAACCTCAAGGCAACAATAATGAGAAGAGTAGTTTGTTTATCGGTACCAGTGTTTTACTCATCTTCAATGTACTTTCTGGATTTATGATTTATTCAAGTCTAAATAAGATTGAGAAATTAGAGTTTGCATCACTTACATTTATTCAAATAGCATTTATTATCATAGGAATCTTCTTAATTGTAATTAATAATATCATGCCTAAAGTTAAACGGAATAGTATTCTAGGCTTTCGTACAAAACAGACGATGAAGAATGATGAAATCTGGAAAAAGTGTCAAAAGATTTTCAGGTCTTACAGGTGTTATAGCAGGATTTATTATTGTGGTAATTAGTTTTCTGCTCGATAATACTACATTTGATTATCGCAGTACTAATTATCACATTCATTAAAATTAGGTATTGATATTGCATATAGCTATAAAGTTGATTGTTAGAATATATCTTGTAAAAGAACAGTATTGTACTGTTCTTTTTGACTAAATGAAAAATCGACCGTAGTCGATTTGGCAGTGACGCGTACGGGATTCGAACCCGTGAATGCCGCCTTGAGAGGGCGGTGTGTTAAGCCGCTTCACCAACGCGCCGTTATTGAAGCTTGCTAATAGATTATACTAAATGAGAATCGATACTTCAATAAAAAGTTTTGGAAAAATGCATGTTTGAAGGAGCGAGTAAATCAGTAGATATATATGTTATACTAACTAGTGCAAAATAACATTGTTTAAAGGAGTGATTCTATGTGCGGAATTGTAGGATTTGTAGATAAAAACACAGAGTGAAAAAGCAGTGATTATTAAAGACATGATGGATGCGATTATCCACCGTGGTCCAAATAGCGCTGGGTCAATATATTGATGACGATGTGGCTTTTAGGCTTTTCGTCGTTTAAGTATCATTGACTTAGAAGGTGGTAGTCAGCCTTTATACAACGAAGAAAAGACAAAGGTTTTAACATTTAATGGTGAAATCTATAACTATCAGACTATTCGTAAGGAATTAGTTGAAAAGGGTTATCACTTTAAGACAAATACAGACTCAGAAGTATTAATTCATGGTTACCAAGAGTATGGTGTAGCACTTTTACAAAAAGTTACGTGGTATGTTTGCCTTTGTTATCTGGGGATACAGAGAAGAAGGAATTGTTTGGTGCTCGTGACCACTTTTGGGATTAAGCCATTCTATTACTACAATACGGATGAAGTATTTATGTATGGTTCTGAAATCAAGTCTTTCTTACACCATCCATCCTTTAAAAAGGAGTTAAATAAGGAAGCTTTGAAACCATACTTAACATTCCAATATCCATCAATCAAAGAGTGTTTCTTTAAGAATGTATATCGTTTACCAGAAGGACATTACTTTATCCTGAAGGATGGTAAGTTAGATATTCAACAGTATTGGGATTTACATCAAGAAGAAAAGGATATGACTCTAGAAGAGGCTGTAAACTTTATTGATGAAACAGTACAGGAGTCTGTCGCAACTCACAAGATTGCGGACGTAGAAGTTGGTTCTTTCTTATCATCTGGTGTAGACTCTAGTTTAGTTGCGTCTATCTTAAAACCAGCAAAGACTTATTCTGTTGGTTTTGGATCTTCTTATAACGAATCTACAGAAGCAAAAGCTTTAACGGATATTTTAGGGATTACACAATACATCTCGTACATTAACTGGTGAGGAAGCGTTCCAATACTTCCCACAGATTCAATATTACTTAGATGAACCAGATTCCAACCCATCCGTTGTGCCACTGTTCTTCTTATCAGAACTCGCTGCTCGTGATGTGAAAGGTTGTTATGAGTGGAGAGGGTGCAGATGAGTTATTTGCTGGTTATATTGATTATGGTTGGCATTCAAATTCTATGACAGTTCGTAAAGCTTGGTGAGGCTCTTAAGAAGTTATCTCAAAGTAAGCGTCATAAGTTATCAGAACACTTAAAGAAGTTGCCAAACTTCCCAGGTAAGTTACATTTATTAAAAGCCGTACAACCTGCTGAAGAATACTTTATTGGCCAAGCACTTGTATTTACGGAAGAAGAAGCTTCCGCGATCGTGAAACCAGAATATCGTAACGCACCATCTGTCAAAGAAATTGTGATGGATAAGTATGCAAAGGTAAAGAACTTATCTGAAATCAAAAAGATGCAGTACTTGGATATGCACCAATGGATGCCTGGAGATATCTTGTTGAAGGCTGATAAGATGTCTATGGCACATTCCCTTGAATTACGTGTTCCATTACTTGATAAGAAGATGATGGAATGTGCACAGGTAATTCCTACAAAGTATTTATTCAACGAACACAATACGAAGTATGCATTCCGTCAAGCTGCGTTCCGTCATATTCCTAAGGAATGGGCAGCACGTCCAAAGCTTGGCTTCCCAGTTCCAATTAAGGACTGGTTACGTACAGAGAAGTTCTATCAGATTGTACGAGCAGAATTATCAAAGGATTTCGTTGGCGAATTCTTCGATCAAAAGGCAGTGTTACAATTATTAGACGATAACTTCCAAGGCAAGGTAGATGCGCGTCGTAAGATTTGGACACTCTATACATTTATTACTTGGTATGATGTATACTTCATCCAAGGTGGCAACAAACCTCAAGTTGCTTAATCGACGCAGATGCGTCGATTTTTAAAAGGAGATATGCATGCAAGTTTTTCAAAAGAAAAATATAAAATGGGTTATTGTGCTGATTTGTATCAGTATCTTTGTATATTTGATGCAAGCAGTATGGGGTAGTCATGTATTACCGATTGATACTTCTGTCTATAATTTTATAACAAAGCATTTTTATATCAGATAGCTTAACACCAATTTTGAAAAGTCATTACACAGTTTGGTGGTACTATCTTGATGATTGTTTGGGCTATCGCTTCATTAGTTCTCATTACAAATAAAAGAATCGCAGTCAGTGTTGTATCAAACTTGGTATTGATTGCACTATTAAATAACATACTAAAATTGATCGTACGTCGTGCTCGTCCTACTGGATTTCGTTTGATTGAGGAAACAGGGTACAGTTTTCCATCAGGTCATTCTATGGTAAGTATGGCATTCTATGGATATCTAATCTACATGATCTACAAAAATGTTAAAAATAAGAAATTACGTTGGACATTGATAACATGTTTTAGTCTATTGATTCTCATTATTGGTATGAGTCGGATTTATCTAGGTGTTCATTACACATCTGATGTGTTTGCGGGATTCTTGTTTTCGATTGGATACTTGGTTATTTATATCAAGCTGACTGATTCAATCGTATTTCAGAAAGTAATAAGTAAAAACAGAGAAGCTATTTTTTTGGCTTCTCTGTTCTTCTATAATCTTTTCAATTTCTTCAATCAATGCTTGTTTGATTTCTGCTTGTGGTACGGTACGTATGACTTTTCCTTTACGGAAGAGGATACCTGACTTGGATCCACCCTGCAATACCAATATCGGCACGGCTAGCTTCTTGCATACCATTGACAGGACAGCCCATGACTGCAACTGTGATATTTGCCTTGATACTGTGGAGATATTCTTCCATCTCTTTGACAAGTGGAATCATATCATATTGAATTCTTCCACAAGTAGGACAAGCTACTAAATCAGGCACATCTTCAATCAGACGGAAGCTACGTAGTAATGCTTTACCAATAATTAATTCATCCTTTGGTGGACCAGATACAGAGATACGAATTGTATCACCAATTCCTTCATGTAAGAGTACACCTAGTGCGGCGGAAGATTTTCACAGCGGAATCCGCAAATCCACCAGCTTCTGTAACACCCTAAGTGAAGAGGATAGTTAAATGTCTTTTGCGGCAAGTTCATATGCGTCAATTGTAAGTTCTACATTTGAGGATTTAAATGATAAACAGATATCATAGAAATCCATGCTCTCTAGAATATCAACGTGACGCTGAGCACTTTCGACAAGAGCTTCTGCACATGGGCCACCATATTTTTCTAATAGTTCTCTTTCTAAAGAACCAGCGTTAATACCAATACGAATTGGTACATTTTTTTCTTTACACTTGGCAACGACAGCTTCTGTATTTTTACGAGAACCGATGTTACCAGGGTTGATACGAATCGCATCAATACCTCCATCTAAACAGATGAGGGCAAGTAGGTAATTAAAGTGTATATCTGCGATTAGAGGAATGTTGATACGGGCTTTTGATTGCTGGAATAGCACGAGCATCTTCTTCATCTAATACTGCTGTTCTGACAAGTTCACAGCCATTTGCGGCTAGTTCGTTGATTTGCGCGACTGAGCGCTCTACATCCTTTGCAGGAACGTTTGTCATAGATTGTAAGACACATTTATTTTGACCACCAATCTGGACATTACCTACAAATAAAGCACGTGTTTCAGTACGTTTCATTATTTTGTCTCCTTTATGAGTACTATTATCCCACGATTATAAAATTTTATCGAGTTTTTCGACTCTTAAAATCATAAAGCACTTGGAATTGATTTATGAATATGATATACTCATCATGCAAAAATCTTAGGAGGATTATTAACAATGGCAAGAGAGAATGTAATCTTAGTATGCACAGAAAGTGGTGAAGAAAAACTACATCACTACAAGAAATAAGCGTAAGCACCCAGAAAAAGTTGGAAGTTAAGAAGTACTGTCCACGTTTACGCAAAATGACATTGACATAGGAGAAGAAATAACCTTTGGTGGTTATTTTTATATTTATGATGAAATTAGATATATTACCAATTGGTCAATTTGAAGAGAATTCTTATGTATTACATGATAATGGTCATGTACTCTTTTGTTGATCCAGGAAGATATTATAATGAAGATTATGGAATGTGTTGGAAAAGATGAAATCGTTGATGGAATTCTATTTAACACATGGACATTCTGATCATACAGGGCAGTAGATGATTTATGTGATGTGTACAATTGTCCAGTTTATATGGACCATCATGATTTAGCACTTGTACTACCAAGCAATGCGGGGAAGTATGGTTATAGTGCACCTGTGTATGCGCCTATTCATGATTTAAATGAGAAACAGGTTAAGATTGGAACGTTCTCTTTTAGAAGTTCATCATACACCTGGTCATACAGATGGCAGTACCTGTATTCGCTATAAGAATATTCTATTTACTGGGGATACGTTATTTGCGTCTAGTTGTGGTAGAACGGATTTATACTCGGGTAGTGATGAGAAAGATGCGTCAAACATTAGAGTATCTCACACTTCCACATGATTTACAGATTTATCCAGGACATGGACCAGCTAGTACGATAGGAATTGAAGTTCGTAACAATCCATATATGATTTCTTACTTTTAAGAATTTATCAAAAGTTGTTTTTATCGTTGTTTCGTGTAGAATAGAAGCGAGGTAGTAATATGAAGAAATTTTTGATTGGTTTATGTTTGAGTTCAGTATTACTAGCAGGTTGTCAAAAAGAAAAAGTCAACCTACGTAGCGAAAAGAAGATAAGATTGCGATTTCTACAACTGACTTTTAAAGATAGAAGATGCATTAAAATTGGTTGAGTCTGTCTTAAAAAGACACTTTCCACAATATGAATGTACAGTTACACAGACAATTATTAAGGGTAATAATGTCTATGGTATTTATACATACCAGAAAAATGGACGTACTGTGACGCAACAAGTCTCACTATTAACAGTTTCTGTAAATAAAAATGATAGTAATGATATTATTTACTTACAGAGCTCTTTTGGTGCAGTTGATCGTCATGTTACACAAATGATTGAGGAAAAGACAATTCCAACTGATAACACAGTTGAAAAGCCGCAGGATGAAAAAGAAAAGGAATTTGATTTACCAACAGTGGTCGATGATCCAGATTCTGCTTCAAGTAAACAAGCTACAGAGATTCAAAATTCAGGTGGACTCTACATTGTTCGCTTCTATCTCAATGCAGGAAGTCTAAGAATCTATGGTAAGCATACAGGAGATGGTACTTTTGTATGGCGAAACTATATGACCTAGAACAGAATCTGATTGCGGATATGGTTAATATTGAAGGATATGGAGAGTATGATCAAACAGTACAAACTCCTCCAGGTTACTATTATCTGATTGTACAGAAGTCTGATGGAAAATTTGATTTAAGCTATGAATACTAATGTTCGAGAAATCGAACATTTTTTTATGGAGTGTTCGCATTTCTATTGAATATAGAAGTGCGAGGGCTGTTATGGAAGAAAGACTGATTGAGTGTTTAAAAATAGCGATGGAATTTCATGTGACGGATATTCATTTTCATCTAAAGACATATCCAAAAGAGAGCTTTAAGTATCGAGATGAAGATTGAACAGGATGTAAGACAAATGGTTCCAAAGGAAGATGACATTCGTTTATTTCGTTACCTAATGTACAAAGCGAATCTAGACTTATCCGATATCCACCATCCTCAAACAGGAAGGTTTGAGATGGAAATCGAAGGACAACCCGTTTCATTACGCTTCGCACTTGTATCGAGCTATCACAATACATCAGGTGTACTACGCATTCTCAATCAACACTCCTCACTACACATTGAGGATTTAACCGTAGATTATGATACCTCATTGTGGCTTAGGAATATTACAAAACATACTTCAGGACTTTTTGTGTTTTCTGGACCCACAGGTTCTGGAAAGACTACAACACTTTATACCATTCTCAATGAAACAAAAGGAAAGAAGATTTTTACGTTAGAAGATCCTGTTGAGGTATATCACGAAAACTATGTACAAATACAAATCAATGACCATCAACATTATCGTACGAGAAGGAATTAAACAACTTATGAGACATGATCCAGATATCATCATGATTGGAGAGATACGTGATAGCCAAGCAGCTTTAATGGCTGTACGTAGTGCACTAACAGGACATTTGGTTGTGACAAGTTTACATAGTCAGAATTGTATGTCTGCGATTGACCGTCTATTAGATTTAGGTGTGGATATGTATCAGTTGAAAGATGTGCTCATCGGTATTTCTAATCAACGTTTATTTAATCTAGGTGCATGGTAAAGCGTTGTGGTGTGTACGAATATATGAATCGAAAGGAGGTGACTTATGCCTTGGAACATCGACATGTTTCTGAAAACGTTCGTCTCACTACAAAAACAACTACTAGCTGCAGTCGCTAAAGGGATATATTGCGTCAGATTGTTTGGAAGAATACACACTTTTGATAAACTGGAATGCCAAGGAATTGTCAGTTTAATGGAAAATGGATTTAGTTTTACCGATACCTTACAGATTTTAAAGACAAAAAGAAATGAGCATCGCATCAAAACATGTACTAGAAAAATTAGAACAGGGTCAAACATTTAAAGACGCATTTTCAATGTTGTTGCCACACTGTTATCGAAGATACTTTAATAACTTCATTCGTTATTTACCAGTACTTGAAAGTATGCGTATTTCAGTTGAACTGGCAAGTCATGAAGAGAAGATGAAACAAAAGATGATGAAGGATATGGTATATCCAGTGGTCATGTTGTTTGTGATGTTTATTGGAATGTATTTGTTTAATGGATTAGTCTTTCCACAGATGATGACACTAATGACAAGCTTTGACATCAATGTGACAAGTTATTACTTCTTAAGAAGTTTTATTCAACTATTATCATGTCTAGTAACAATTTTATTAGTGGTAGGGATGTTGTTGTGGGTTGTGTTTCAAGAACCTAAAAGAAAGTGCTGGTTATATCGTGTGCTTGTAAAGTATGTACCTGATTCCCTTATGGTTCAAAAGGCATCTGCAGAGTTTGCAAGATACTTTCTAGAATGTGTAAGGGTGCGCATTTCCACAATACAGACTATGAAAATACTTTTGGATATCAAAGAGAAGCCATTAGTACGTTTGATTGCACAGGAGTTAAATGATTCTTTATCCAAAGGAGAATCCTTTGAAGAAACCTTGCATACACCCTTTGTAGAACATGCCTTACAACAGTTCTTTCAGATTGCTTTACATGGTTCAAATTGTGAAAAGATGTTGGAAGGCTATCTTGTGATGAACCAACAACGACATATTAAACAAGTACGTATCTTTACGCGTAGCGTACAACTATCCTGTTATGGAGCGATTGGGTTAATTTTACTTGTTGTCTATCAGATATTGATGTTACCGATGCAGATGTTACAGAACATATAGGAGGTGAGTAATGAATAAAAAGGATTTACATTACTAGAGATGACAATTGTAATCTTAATCATTTCGATTTTATTTCTATTAGTACATACCAAATATAAAAAGACACTCAATATTGTAAGTGATAAAGGATGTAAGAGCTTTAGAGAAGATTGCGGATTCATGCAATTATTCAATATAAATTGAATATGATAGTTATCAAGCAGTGTTATGTGATTTAATTAACGCAGGTTTATTAACTGAACAACAAGATAACCTGTGATGGTGAAAAAGAGTCTTGTAATTAGTGATGGACATGCGTATATCGAATAAGGGTTTTAGTTTGATTGAAATGTGTATTGTGTTATTTGTGATATCGGTATTTATGATGTTATTACCTACAAATATACATATTCCTGATACTGAATATTATGCCTTTGTTGATGAATATCTATACTTGCAAAAGTACCGCAATGAAACAAGCACAACCTGTATCATATGACATCTATAATATACGCTTTAATCAAAAGGAAATGTCGAATCAAGCTAAAGATCAATCCACTTTCAAAAATAATCGTTTCCATTATCGTAGAACTAGGGTGGTGGTAGAGTTGCGACTCAATAAGAAGGGATTATTTACAGCAGAGGCATTTGTATGTTTGAGTGTAACTTTATTATTGGTGGCTATGATGACTAGTATTGTACAGGTCAAATATGCGCAACATGCAGTATTTGATAGAACGATACGCAAAGATGGAGGAGTCACTAATCGAAAGAATGAATGATGTAGAAGGATGTTTAAAAGGAATGTCAAATAGAAAAGGATTCGCCCTCATAGAAGTCTTAGTAGCTATATTAACAGTCTGTATTTGTATCCCAATTATGGTAAGTGTTATATCTTTGATGCGTACATCCTTAAAAGATAGAACATCATTACGAAAGATCAGATTAGCCTTGAGTACAACTACGTCGATATTTAGCTGTTGCGTATGATATTGAACTACTACCATCTTCTTTAACATTTCAAAGACAACATGAAGAAATGAGATTAAAGTGTTGTAAATCAGAACCTCATTGTACAACCAGGTACACAGATGTTTTTTGATGGATATTGAAACTGCTTTATTTTACTTTAGAAGGAGATAGTGTGATGTTACGGTATGTTAGAGATAATCAAGAATATGAAGTATATCCTTTGTAAACAATAAAAGGGATTTATCAGTGCTTACTTTCTTGTTATCTTTTTATATGTAATTACGATGATTACAGTACTTCTACCAATTTGAATTATCAAGCAAAGACATTAGAGAACTTACAGCAATTTATGCCTATGAACAAGAAGAGTTAACTGCCATTGCCAGATTGAAAAAAAGAACTATGTACGGACATAGAATTTGGAAAGAGAAGTATCAAATCAAAGATCGATTCATTTATATACAGTTATCAAGTGAGATTTTAATCGTAGAATATGATCCAGAGAAAAAGTCATATTAGATTATGAAGTAATACGATAGATGAACGTTTTTTAGAGATTCTTCATAATTAAGAGTGTAATAAGATACTCTTTTTGTTTATAATGAAACTACTGGAGGCGAGTTTCATGGAGAAAAGTAAGATTTATTGGCAGTAAAAGAAGAACAAATACTCCTATTAGCTACCGTCAGCGTGTTGTACAGTATCGTCATAGACCATTGAAAACAACATGCAATATAAAAACACAAAAACAGGTAACAAAAAGTAGAACTGTAATCAATCAATTGATTCCTCAAAAGTTTGTTGAAAAATATCAAATTGGATGAAAAATCTAGATAAGGCAAAAGTTGCGCTAACTAAAAGCAGGTGGAAAACTAAAATCCTTTCTTATCTGATGGAGCATAAGGCGAAGGAATCTTCCTGGCATGCATGGCAATTAATACAAACAAAATATGCAGTCATAAAAGATGACTACAAAAAGCATAAAGAAGAACGTTTAGAAAAAGCAGAAAGCACTACAGGCAGCCAAAAAGCTGAAGAAGAGGCGAAGAGAAAAGAACTAGCGGCAGAAATGAAAAAGGCAAAGCCAGTTAAGATGACGCGCAAAGAACGATTGATTGCGGAGGCAGATAGATATTAGTACTGCAAAAGACAGATGCATTAACAAGAGCTATTATTCCCAGCGTATGCGATCGATCGTCTAGCGAAGAATCAAGATGATTTTATGATGTTTATAGGAGTGGTAATTCGTAATACAATCCATTGGATTGCGTTTACATACTTCTTATCTGCAATCTTTGCAAGTTATATTAATCTTTCACCATTTGGATTTACGAGAATGAATTTTAGCGCTATCATCATGTCATTAAAATTAGCATTCTTATTTATTCTATTTGAAGTAATCTATTTGGTAATTAATGGTTTGATTGCAAATATCAAAGTGTCTTATAACTATCGTCATCAACTTGCATCATTAACTTCAATCGCAAGTTTACTTCCAACAGTATTGCTATATTCTTGCGATTATCTTGTTATCAAAGTCGATGCTAGTTGGAATTTTGTTGGGTGTTCTTGGTATGGTTGCTAGCGTATATCTACGAATTCAGGCATACATTAAATCAGCACCATTTGCGACTAGTGCCCAGATGATTGTACTCATGATTGTGGTTGCAGGATTTATCTGTACTGCATACTTCTACATTCCACTTACAATGCAAAATACAGTAGAAATGTTAAAGACATTACTAAATATCTAAGAAGGAGAAATCCTTCTTTTCTTTTTACTGGTAAGTGTAGATAAACTGGTGTATACTATAAACGATAAAAACTCAGGGCAGGGTGCAATTCCCGACCGGCGGTATACCGCGAGACGAAAGGTTGAATCGGTGCAATTCCGATGGCGACAGTAAAGTCTGGATGGAAGAGTAAAAGTTTTTCATCATCAATTTCTACCCGAGGTGTTATCTTAGATAGCCTCTTTTATTTTGAGGCAAGGAGATGAAACCATGTCAGGAAGTAAGAAAGTTTTAACCACCAAATTTATCGCGAATGTAGCGATCCTCAGTGCAGTAGCGTTTGTGCTGATGATGTTTGATTTCGCCACTATTTATCGCACCTAGCTTTTATAAGCTAGACTTTAGTGAAAGTCAGTGATTAATTGGAGGATTTGCATTTGGTCCCTTGGGCTGCAGTTCTCATTGAAGCAGTTAAAATTATCTTGAAGTTATTATTCAAACCTACAGAAACAATGTTTGTAGGTGAACTTGCAAACTTTATCATTGGTATTGCCTTTACAGTACCAGCAGCAATTATCTATCGTAAAGAAAAGTCAAAGAAGAATGCATTACTCGGTATGATTGTGGGTACACTTGTAATGGCAGTTGTAGAATTCTTGCGAATTACTTTTGTATTATTGCCATTCTATTCAAATCTATATGGCATGCCTATTGATACATTTGTAAAGATGGGTGCTGCAATCTTCCCATTTATCAAGAGTGTATGGGCTTACTCTTTGTTTGTGTATTACTCATTTAACCCTAATTAAGGGATTTGTTGTAAGTGTCATCACTAGATTATTGTACAAGCGTATCTCAAGTTTTTACATTAATCTGAAAATTCAGTGAAAAGGCGTAGGAATACGCCTTTTTCGTGTAAATGATAAAAATCTCTAAGCGGGTAAGTGAAATAAATGTGGATATGGTATAATATTTCTGTTTATTGGGAGATGTACATATGGCTGAATTATCACGTATTAAGAAATATAAAGATTTGCGCGAAAGTATTGCGCAGGATTTAGATAGTAACGACGTAACAACAACCAAAGAGTTATCTCGTTTCCAAAAAGCGACTAAATCAGATTGATGCGAAATACATTTTACAGAAGTGGAGATTATACAGAGAGCGCTAGTGAGGGTATTCATCGTCGTGTAAGTGCACCAATTACAAAAAGTGGAACCTGTTAAACCAGTGATTTCTGAACCGGTCACTGCTTTTTGAACATGAAGAACCAGCACCAACATTAGCAGATTTTGAGGCTGGTGCTTTTACAACTGTAAATGACTTAGCTGGCTATGATAATGATTATTTAGATCAGTATATTCGTGAAGTAAAACAATATAATATCGAACAGGGTAATTCTTCTTTAGAGAATACGTCCATGGATATCTTACGTAAGATTAAGGGTGATACAGCTGCAAGCAAGAAGATCCAAGAAGCACGTAAAACTCCTGTGAAAAAGCCATATTCAAAATAGTACAGGCACAACTGATATCCCATTTATGTCATCAAACAAACAACGTACATCTCAACCAGCTAGACCTGTAGTTTCCATCACAACAGGATAATCTGTTTGATGTACCATATACAGGTGATAACAATCATATGAATGATCCAATGAGTCTTACAAAAGAAGACATCATGGCTGAAGTTAAGAAATTTAATGAACTGAGAAGAGATCAAATCCACAAAATTCTCTTCCTGAAATTCCAGCCTTTACACCACGTGTGAGTCATATGGATTCAAGAGACTACATGAGTCAAAATACAACAAGTTTCCCACCGTTAGATAATACTGCACAGTTTGGTGATGCATTTTCGGATTTAATGAATCCACAAGAGCCACGTAATGAGACAGCAGCAACTCAAAACAGTGACAGTGATGATGCATTTGCGATGTTTCCAAAGAAGACAGAGAATTACGAAAGTACAAATCAACGTCTTTTGAATGAAACAACACAGATGCGTATCCAGTTAGATAACTATGAAGCCAATCTAACAGATGTTAATGAGAAGATGCAGTATACAAACCATGTATTAAATATCGTGGTAGTTGTACTTATTTTATTGCTGTTAATCTTATTATTACTAGCAATTTATGGCATCGTAATGAATAGTGGTAGGGCATAAGATGAAGATAAATATTGCGATTGATGGACCTGGAGCAGCGGGTAAAAAGTACCATTGCCAAGTGTCTAGCAAAAAATTAAATTATGTACATTTAGATACAGGTGCGATGTATCGTAGCACGGCATATAAAGCTTTTACAAAAATCATATCAGTTTAGAAGATGAAGAAGCTGTATGTAAGATGCTAGAGAAATACAAAGATTCAGTTAGCGACGGATGGTTCTATTTTCTTAGATGGAGAAGATGTATCCGATAAGATTCGAACAAATGAGATGAGTTTAGCTGCTAGTCTTGTATCTAAATTAGCAAAAGTACGCCGTATGCTTGTAGAGCGCCAACAAGAAATGGCGAAAGGGAAAAGGGCTTTATCATGGATGGCCGTGATATTGGAACTGTTGTTTTTAACAGATGCGGAAGTAAAGATTTATATGACAGCTTCTCCGATGGCCCGCGCAAAGCGTAGATATGATCAGAATATTGCTAAGAATATCCCGACTGGTAGTATTGAAGAAATCGCTAGGGAAATCGCTGAACGTGATTTACAAGATATGACACGTGAAAATTCGCCACTTAAGAAGGCGGATGATGCGATTGAAATTGACACAAGTGATATGTCAATTGAAGAAGTGACAGAACGTATCTATAGTCTTGCGAAGCCTTTTATTGAAAAGGAGGTTTTGTAATGCATAGTGGAGTAATCGCAATTGTTGGTCGTCCTAATGTTGGAAAATCAACAATTTTTAATCGTATTGCTGGCTCTCGCGTATCTATCGTAGAAGATTTTCCAGGTGTTACACGTGACCGTATTTACACAACAGGTGAGTGGACTGGTAAGAAATTCCAATTAATTGATACTGGTGGTATTCAGCTAGCTGATCAACCATATCAAGAAGAGATTCGTGCACAAGTACAGATTGCGATGAATGAAGCAGATGTCATTCTATTTGTAGTAAACGGTAAGATGGGTCTGACAGATGATGATTCATATATCGCAGGTATCTTACAGAAACAGACAAAGCCAGTTGTACTAGCGGTTAATATGATTGATGATTCAACTCGTATGATGAATATCTATGAGTTCTATAATCTTGGTTTAGGTGATCCAATTGCCGTATCTGGTGTACATGGTATTGGTATTGGTGATGCTAGATGAATGTTTACGCTTAATGCCTGAAGAAGATAAAGAAGATAAGCATACAGGAATTCATATCGCAGTTATTGGTGAACCAAACGTAGGTAAGTCATCACTTGTAAATGCAATTCTAAAAGAAAAGCGTTCTATTGTTTCAAATGTTCAAGGCACGACGCGTGATGCGGTTGATACACCATTTGTTTATGAAGGAAAGCCATATGTCATCGTCGATACAGCTGGTATTCGTAAGCGTGGTAAAGTATATGAATCAGTTGAAAAATACTCAGTATTAAGAGCGATGACAGCGATTGAACGTTGTGATGTAGCGTTATTTGTGATTGATGGTGAAGCAGGTATCCGTGAACAAGATAAACACGTTGCAGGATATGCATGTGAAGCTGGTAAGCCAATCATTATCGTTGTCAATAAGTGGGATGCAGTTGAAAAGGACGATAAGACAATGAATGCGTTTATTGAACATATTCGTATTGAATTTGCATATTTAAGCTATGCGCCTATTGTATTTGTAAGTGCTCTTACACATCAAAAGAGTAGATTCAATTATTCCTGTAGTGATCAGGTATATGAAAATTCATGCCGCCGTATCGCAACAAATATTCTTAATGAGGTGATCACAGATACACAGATTACAACACCAGCACCAGCGCGCAATGGTAAGCGTTTCCGTGTATATTATGGTACACAGGTATCTATCCAACCACCAACATTTGTGCTTTCCTGTAATGACCCACGATTGATGCACTTTACGTATGAACGTTTCTTAGAGAACTCCTTACGTCAAGCATTTGATTTTAGTGGTACACCAATTCGTATTGTTGTTAGAAAGAAGGTATCCGAATGAAAATATGTGTTCTAGGAACAGGTAGCTGGGGTACAGCCCTAGCTCAGGTTTTAGCTGATAACAAACAAGAAGTAATCATGTGGGGTATTGATCCACGTGAAGTTGAAGATATTGAAGTAAATCATCATAATACAAAGTTTTTTGAAACAGAAATTAACCATGACATTCATGCAAGTACAGATTTATCTGTAGTAGCAGATGCGGATGTCGTATTAGCTGCTGTTCCTACAATGGCAATTGAAGTAGTACTTACTAAAAGCTAGTCAACATCTAACAAAAGCCAGCGATTATTATCAATGTTGCGAAAGGGCTTCCATCCAGTTACACATGAGCGCTTAAGTGTTGTGATTTCTAAGATTGTACCAACAGAAAAGTGTGCTGCTATCGTATCCTTAATTGGTCCATCTCACGCTGAGGAAGTAATTCAACGCTTGATGACTTCTGTAAATGCGGTAAGTGATAATGAGGAAGCTGCTAAGACAGTACAGCACTTATTCTCTAACCAATACTTCCGTGTATACCGCAACTCCGATGTAATCGGTGCAGAAATTGGTGTTGCTATCAAGAATGTTATGGCAATTGCTAGTGGTATCTTAGAAGGTAGTGGACAAGGTGATAACGCAAGAGCAGGACTTATGACTCGTGGTCTTGCGGAGATGACTCGTTATGGCGTTGCCTTAGGTGGCAAACAAGAAACTTATTTAGGTCTTGATGGTGTTGGTGATTTAATTGTTACTTGTACTTCACGTCATTCTCGTAACTTTATGGCTGGCTATCAGATTGGTCTAGATCAAGGTGCTAAGAAGTTCTGGGAAGAAAATAAGAAGACTGTAGAAGGCGTATTTGCATGTAAAGTTGTTTATGAGGAAGCAAAGAAGCGTAACATTTCAATGCCAATCACAAATGAAGTATATGCAGTACTATATGAAGGAAAAGCTCCATTAGATGCAATGAGAGATCTAATGGCAAGAGATTTAAAGGCAGAGTAGTATATTGGACATCTATATAGGTGTCCTTATTTATTATCAAAAATCATACATAATGAAAAATACAACGTTTTATTTTGTAAGCTCTTCTTATTTGAGAGCTGATTAATATAAGAAGTAAAATTGTGATATTTTGATTTATATTTATAATTATAATTAACCTTGTGGGGTATATGATTAGGAGGTCATGTTTAATGCTTAACTTAAAAAAAGATACTTATGAGTATTTTTGGGCTTGTTGATGATTACTACTTTAGTTGGCTGTAATCTAACTGACAGTAAGAATGCAAACTAAGCAAGCAGTAGATGAAGAAAAGATTGATAAGGTTCTTCAAGGCTTTGAAAAGAATGAAGACAGGTGAAATACACATCGTTAATACAGAAGATGGTACACATTCTACTCCAATGCCAGGTGAACCAGCTACGTATCACAATGAAAAGGAATTTACGGGTACATTTTACCCTAAGACAAGATCTTATTTTTAGGTAAATTTAAGAACGAAGCTGGTGTTGTTTATGATTATTATTATGAAGATGGTGAGTTATATTACAAATTAGAAACTCAATCGCAATGGAAACGCAAGAAATACGATACAGATAAACATGAAAGGCCAGTTGAATCCAGCGTGATACGATTTCATATTTCAGAACAATAAAAGATCAATTTACAATTACAGAAGATAAAGAAACTATCACAATACATTATCAAAATTCTGATGTAGATTTCTTTGAGTCAAAAATTAGATTTTATTTGCTACATCAGCAAATAATCGCTTTCATCCTGATGATAAAAGTGCAGAATTAAACATTGACTTAACAGTATCGAAAAAAGACTATACACCATTATCAGTTACGTTTACATGTTCTAGACGTTCATATTCATCTTCAAAGGAGAAAATGGTTAGTCAAGTGACGTATTCTAATATTAACTCTGGAATTCATGTAGAAGCTCCTAGTGGAGTTGAAAATGCACTGGATGAGGGGAACTAAAAATGAAACATATAAGAACTATCTTTTTGACATTCCTTACGGTTGTTTTAGCAGTTACTGTTTCTGCTTGTCGAAAACCAGAGGACTCTGCAACAGAAACATCTACAGAACATGCGGCTGAAGATGTTATGAATTTTGCAACAATCCCTTCATGATGCAAAAAGTTTAAATTATGAGAGTTATTATTATACTAAGAACCTGCAAAAATTCAGACAAACAAGAAAATACGGTTTTGCAATGTTTGGTAGACAAGGAAGTATTCTATTTGAACCACAAACATATCTAGAAAAATTTTATCGAGAGTGGTCTGATTATGATGAAAGTAAAGGTGACAAGGATAATATTGACGAAAAACTTCTTAGGGTTACGGAACCATATTATTTTTGGTTTAGGTTACTACAATACCTCCTAGTAAAGGAACTATTTACGTTAGATATAAAGATGACAGGCGTGAATTAGGATGGGAAAACTACAACTGAATGGAGTAAGTCTTTAGAAGGTATCTATGAAGAGAAAGATCCGAGGTAGGACATAGTGATGAATTCTATAAGTTATGTGAAACATTTGCGATCAGTTTACAAGGACAGAAGATGAAACAATTTGTATTTCAGACTTTAAAGGAGACGCAACAGATAACTATGATGTTGTTCTGCATTTTGGATCGACGTTCTTAGATAGTGGACTTTTTGAAACTGAAAAAGATAGTATAACATCTATCGATTTACAAATTCATCTTGTACTTGAAAAGATGGAAAATGGAGAGTTTAAACTGTTCCTAGTGAAGTCAAATATTTCAATTGACACACAATATGACAACAAGGAAACAAAGACAAAGATGTCTACTGAGGATAATTTCCAGCTATATATCAGTGGTACTAACCAAGTCAACGAGATTGTTGCACTCAGACCCTGTAAAAACAGCTCATTGCAGAGGGAAAAGTAGTATACAGTGGCGAATGATAGATGTAATTTATTATTCGCTTTTTGTTTATAAAAAGAACCTATCTGCTATAGATTCTTTTCGATTTATTTTTGCATCCTTTGCGGCAGTAGCGTCTGGATCATAATAACCAGCATCTGTACAGATGGTATCTGATTTCTTACCACCACTTGTCACAAAGTCAAACCACAAGCTTTGATCTTTCCTTTAAAAGTATCTCTGGTAGACCTGCACATGTTTGTCTTACTTGTTACTGAAGTGATATAGACATCATCCTGATATAAATCTGCATAGAATTTACTAGCTTGCAGATGTTTGTAGGAAACTGTTGATATGCAAGGCAAGCACCAGATTTAGAAATATTGTTATAGTTATCTTTGAGGATATATTACGCTACCAGAACATGTATCTTGAGTCAGCCAATTAATATACACAATTCCGTTTGAAATAGAAGCGTTAAGTCCCTGCTAAATAACTGCTATTGTTACTATAAGAACTTGCGTATTGTGTTAGGTGTGTAATTTAAACCGCTCGATGACACTTGTGAAGTGATTGTCTTACCGCCATAACTTGAACCATCATTTTGCAACATGTGGATATGTACCATAAAGATAAGTTACATCTGTACATCACTTGGTTGAGATACACCTCAAATTGTATCTGGAGATATAGGACTCTATATCTAACATATGACGATTAATTTGTCCTGGTGTATTCCAGTCTCGCCAGCAGGGAAGTATGTCATCTCACCATCAATTGCTTGATCAAATCCATACCATACTGCATTGGTATATTGAGATGTACTCTGCAACTCATCCATTTATCTTTTGCGGCACCACTTGAATTCCGTATTGCAAACCATCATTGCTCCCAGTCGGTTGTGCCAGTCTTTTGCATAGACTGGATAACCACTCTGTAATATTTGCATATGGTTATAATACTTGTTTTGATTAACGTTATTTTCCATCAATTGGTCTACGAGGTAGGCACTACCGGACGAAAGTGCACGAATATTTTGGTTTTGTGGTTCATATACATTACCGTCATCAGTTTGTATACGACGGATAGTATGTGGTTCGTTATAAACACCTAAATTGACTAGCATTGCGTGTGCAGCTGCCATTTCAGCAACGGAAGCTGTAAAGTCATTACCACCAATCGCATAGGATAAGTGATAGTTACTATATTTGATTTGTGAGAAGCCAATCTTCTTTAAGTAATCAACAATCGCATCTGAACCAATCTTCGCTGTAACTTTCTCCAACGTTTGGATTGCAGGGTATTTATGAGTTTGCCATTGCGTCCTTAATCGTGACATCACCCTCATACTTACCGTTGTAGTTTACTAGTACACGTTGCTCGGCAGGATAGGTAATTGGTCTATCGATTAAGACTTCGTCCAAGGAGTATCCCAAATATTCGAATGCAAGAGCATACTCCAATACTGGTTTAATACTTGAACCTGGCTGTTTGTATTGTTGTAGGGCACGATTTAACAATCTTGATCCACCATCACCACCATAATTTCTACCACCACCAACACCGACGATTTCACCATTCTTGTTGTTGAGGGTAATCATTGCTAGCTGGACTAGGTCACTTTCAAAGTCGACAACTTTACCATTTTGAATCGCTTCAATTTCAGTTTGGATTGTTGGATCCAAAGCGGTATAGATAGACATACCAGTAGATACGGGTCAAGTCCTGTCATGCGTTGTACTTCATCTAATACAACATCCAAGTAAGATGCGTATCGTGTATTTCCGGTATTGAAATTGGACTTACCCACAAGTGTATCTTCAACTTTAATGGATTTCGCTAGAGCGCATTCTTCACTTGTGATGTAGCCATGATATTGCATCAGATCTAGAACATTATTTTCGACGTTGTGTTGCATAGTCTAAATAGTTATATGGGTTATAGGTATTTGGCAAATTGATAATACCTGCAAGTAATGCGGACTCAGCTAAAAGTGAGTTGGTTCGCATTTTTACCATAGTAGTAAAGAGCAGCCTTTTGTACACCACGTATACGATCACCAAAGTTTAGTTTATTGACATATAACTCAAAGATTTCTGCTTATTAAGTTGTTTTTCTAGTTGCATACTCAACACAATCTGCTGTGCCTTATAAGAAAGGGTAGCAGAACGCTCGGTACTGTTATCACCATCTTCGATGGAGAAGTAGGTATTTTTAACCAGCTGCATCGTAAATGTAGAACCACCTTGTGTATTGTGTCGTAATACTGTTTCTAAAACAGATTTTGTAAAACGAGGAACATCAAATCCGTTATGTTCAAAGAAACGTGAATCTTCAACGGACAAGAATGCGTCAATTAAGGATTCAGGCATCTGTTCGTAGGCAATATTTTCGCGGTAATAGGTACCGATTTCTGTAAGAAGTGTTCCATTACCATCATAAATTTTTGAGGATTCTGTACTAATTAAATCATCAACATTCAGTGTTGGCATACCTTTTAGTAATTTACTAGCATAACGCAAGGCGTAAACACCACCAACAAGATATATCGCAATAATCAAAACCATGAATACTGTTAAGATTTTTTGCCAACGTAATTTACGTATATATTTCTTTCGTAATTTTTTCGCGCTGCTTCTCATCTGGCTGTTTCAACAACTTCCGGATGATCAAAGTCAGGCAAAAATGACTTTTTCTTTTGTCATGGAACCTCCATTTCTTAGCAGGTTTGAAAATACTGTATTGCAATACAACCATCACCAGTGTGTACTGCAATGGCATTAGGTAACTCAATGACTTGAATCGTAGCTTCAGGGAAAGCGTTCTGTCATAGTGTGATATAGATTCATTGCTTCAGAGATATTTTGCGACATGCGCGATTGTGATGAGTGTATTTTCACCAGGGTTATCTTTGGCAATTTCATCTACCGCAATGCTAAGTGCTTTGCGGAAAGTGCGTACTTTTGTTAAGGTATCAACTTTACCTGCAGTTTTTTTATTGATTTGTAAAACAGGAATAATTTTTAAAAGTTGTCCTAGTTTTGCGGCAAGGGGTGTCATACGACCGCCACGAATAAACTGGTCCAGTGTTTCTGGAATCAGTAAAGTATTTGTAGAGTTGATAATCTTTTCGACTAAGATTTGAATCTCTAGGTGAGATTTACCTTCGTCATACCACTTCTTAATATTTGTAATTAAGTAATCTTGGACTACCGCAGTTACATAGGTATCAATACAAATAATCTTAATATCTAAACTATTTGCGATTGCGGTCATTGTACTTATCGTTCCAGAAAGACCATTACAAATAGGGACAGCAATGATTAACTCAACACTCTGATCTTTAAACTTTCAAAACATTCTTCGATAATACCTGCAGAAGGTTGTGAAGTTGTTAGAACTTTTTCTTCCTTCATCAAACGAATACAGTCATTACGATTTAATGTTTCCATATCTTGATATGTTTTTATCATCTACGCTAATTTGCAAAGGAAGACTGATAATTCCTTGTTCTGCGTATTCATGAATTGATTTTCCAGTACCACTATCTGTAACAAATGCAACTTTCATACTGACCTCACTTTTAAAAATGTATCATTACATATTATATCGCACATTCCTGTCTTTTTATATTTTAAACGACAACATTAACTTTTTCTTTTAAGTTATTTCTTAATATTATGCCCTAAGGTATAATAGTTACATGACTACACATCTATTCGTACGTAGTTGTTACACGCTACTGGATAGCACAATTCGTATTCCTGAGCTTGTTTCAACAGCGAAAAAATATGGATACCAAAGTGTTGCTTTGACCGATCACTCATGTGATGCACGTGTATAGCACGTTTTCTGCATGAATGTAAGAAAGAGGGAATTCATCCTATTGTCGGATTAGAAGTTGATGTTTTCTACCATGAACAGAAAGTTCCTTTTTTACTACTTGCAAAGAATAACAAAGGGTATGCAAACCTAATGAAGCTTTCTTCTTTGTTGTGTGATGGAAGAGAGTGTGCAACACTAGAAGAATTTTTAACATACAGTGAACATAATTTCCTCATTGTATATGGTGAAGGCGGATATTTTGATGCGGAACTCATCAGTGAAGATCGTACAGGAATCAGCCAGAAATTAGCTTTGATGAAATCTGAATTACCTACATTTGACATTGCGATTTCTTATGAGGAAACATCTTTATGGCGCTCAAAGAATGCAGTATTAAAAGCGTTAGCGAAAGCACAAGGAATTTTGACGGTCGCATTAAATAAGATTTATTATCTAGCGCAAAAAGACTATGAAACTTTGAAGGTATTATCCGCAATCAAACAGGGTACAACCTTACGGGATAAAAATGTAACACCAATTACAGGTAGATACTTTTTATCGATTCCTGAGATGGAACAAATTTATGATGCGGATGATTTACGTAGAGCAGATGAGATTGCTAGTGAATGCCATTGTGATGGTGATTTAGAAAAGACCGGTATACCTGTTTATCCATTGAAAGATGGAATTACAGCAGAGCAATATTTACCTCAACTATGTCTTGCAGGACTTAAGAAAACGTTTAAATGGAGATTTAAAGCCTGTCTATGTAGAACGTTTAAAACATGAATTACAAGTGATTCACCAAATGGGCTTTGAAGATTATTTCTTAATCGTCTATGACTTTATCCGTTATGGTCGACAAAAGGGTATCTACATTGGACCAGGTAGAGGTAGCGCTGCTGGTTCTTTAGTTGCGTATTGTTTGGGTATTACAATGGTCGATCCATTACAATATAATTCTGTTATTTGAACGTTTCTTAAATGCTGAACGTGTATCCATGCCAGATATTGATACTGATATTCCAGATATTCATCGTCAAGAAATTATTGACTATGTCTATCAGAAATATGGCGAACAACACATTGCTAATATCATTACATTTGATACCTTAGCAGCACGTGCTGTTTTACGTGATGTTGGTAAAGCTATGGATATCTCCAAAACGTGAGATAGATATGATTGTTGGTCTAATTCCACAAACGCCAAAGATTACGTTAGAGAAAGCGTATGAACAAAAAGAGAAATTACGTGTCCTACTCAATGCAAGTCCACAATTGATGGAATATTTTAACATGTCAAAACGGATTGAAGGTCTTCCAAAAAATAAGAGTATTCATGCGGCTGGTATTGTCATGTCCGGTAAGCCAATTGAGGATGTGATTCCTACCATACAAATGGCGGAAGGAATGAAGACAACACAGTTTGTTGGTAATTACTTGGAAGAAAGGGGTCTTATTAAGATGGACTTCCTGGACTTAAGAATCTAACGACAATTGATGAAATTGTACAGATGATTCATAAGCATAATCCAGATTTCCATATTTTATCAATTCCGTTAAACGACGCAAAAACATATCGTTTATTTGCGCAAGCAGATACGATTGGTGTCTTCCAATTTGAATCGGATGGCATGCGTAATTTATTGCGCAAGATGAAGCCAAATTGTTTTGAGGATATTATCGCTGCTTTAGCACTCTTTAGACCAGGTCCCAAAGGATCAGATTAACACTTACCTAGAGGGTAGAAAGAATCCTGCATCGGTTGTATATCCATCCAAGGAATTAGAGCCGATTCTAAAGGAAACTTATGGTGTTACAATCTATCAGGAACAAGTTATGTTGATGGCACAGATTGCGGCGAAGTTCTCGCTTGTAAAAGCAGATATACTACGTAAAGCAATCTCGAAAAAGAATGAAGAAGAATTAGCAGGACTAAGACAAGAGTATGTGCGTGGCTGTAAAGAAAATGGCTATAGTGATGAAACCGCTAGTTTACTCTTTGATTTAGCAGAGAAGTTTGCAGGATATGGCTTTAATAAATCTCATGCAGTTGCGTATGGACTTGTAGCGTATCAGTTAGCCTATCTAAAGGCTAACTATCCATTAGAGTTCTATACATCAATTTTAAATAGTGTGATTGGAGATAGTACAAAGAGTGCAATCTATATAACTGAATGTAGACGAAAGCATATTTCTATCGAAGCACCAGATGTTAATCGCTCGATGGATATTTATTATCACAATGAAAAATCAATTATTTTACCACTTTCCATCATTAAGGATGTAGGTACACTGGCTGCTAGAACAATACTGGATGAACGTGATAAGAATGGCCGATTTGGTGATTACTTTGATTTTGTTGCTAGAGTTGTACTACGCAAGATTAATCGCACACAATTAGAACGATTGATATCTGCAGGCGCACTTGATGAATTTGATCTAGGTAGAACTACAATGTTAAATACTTTGGATGATGCAATCAAGTATGCAAAGCTCATTCAGGTTCCATTTGGTGCACAACTATCTATCGATCCTCAACTTGTATCAAAGCCAATCGTTGTACGCATGAAAGACAGCCAAGAAGAACTCAGTGAGAATGAGAAGGCTGCACTTGGCTTTAATCTAGGGGAACAACCAATTGTCCACCTAAGACAAAAATTAGAATTACATATCCACCACTTGCGGAATTAAATAGTAATCGTGGCTTATACCATGGATTTGCATATATTCAAAGTGTAAGACAGATTCGTACCCGCAAAGGTGACTTAATGTGTTTTTTAAAACTGACAGATGAAACAGGTGAAAGTGATATGGCTGTTATGCCAAATCTTTATTCCCAATACAGTCAGTACCTTGTAAAAGGTGTATATATACAGTTTTATGCTAAAATTCAGGATGAAGCTTCCCTTTTAGCAAATCAAATAGAAATAGTAAGGCAGAAATAGTATGGCAAAAATTTTAATAGTAGATGATGAAGCAAAACATCCGTGAAGTTGTACGTGAATATTGTGAAATCAATGGTTTTGAAACAGAAGAAGCAGAAAATGGTTTAGTGGCAATTGAGAAAGTAAAGAATACACATTTTGATTGTGTAATCTTAGATGTCATGATGCCAGTATTAGATGGTTTTTCTACTTGTAAACAAATTAAGAGTATCGATCAAGTACCAGTAATTATGCTGAGTGCTCGTCAAGAAGAGTACGATAAGTTATTTGGTTTTGAACTAGGTGTAGATGACTATGTCACAAAACCATTCTCACCAAAGGAACTCATGGCACGTATTAAAGTTGTTTTAGAACGTGGTAAGAAGTCACAAACAAATTCCGATGTGATGATTTTTCAAGGACTACAGATTGATGTCCCTTGGTAGAGTCGTTACAGTTGATGGGGAAAAAGCTCCATTAACACCGAAGGAAATTGATTTACTTCTATATCTTGCAACACATCCAAATGTGGCGCTATCACGAGAAACTCTATTAGTAGAGGTATGGAATTATGATTATTTTGGTGATGATCGCACGGTTGATACACATATCAAGATGCTAAGACATAACTTGGGTCCTTACCGTGACTTCATTACAACTGTTCGTGGAATGGGGTATAAGTTTGAAGCTTGATACACATGGTATCCGCTTTCGTTTGTGGCTAGCGTTCTTTACGATGTCCGTCGGTATTACGTTATTTATCGCTTTATTACAAACAGGCTTGATTCGTCCGTATTATCGTAATTCTAAGATTGCGGCAGTACGTACTGTCGCAGACCATATCCAACAAACACTTATTGCAAATAATGCAAGTGGAAATGGTGTAGAGTCTGCGATTCGCGAAGCTGTAAATAATAACGTATGTATTGCTATCTATAATGACAGTGGAACACAAATTTACAGTGCAGATAGTTTAGGTGCAGGTTGTGCCTTACAAGATCCTAAGTCTGATGAGATTCAGGGTCTTTTAGACCTTTCTTCGATTGATAGCAAACTTCAAAATGGTGAACTGAGTATTAATATGACCAACCAGCGTACTGGACAAGAGATGATTATCTATGCGCGTCATATTCGTGAAAATCTAGGAAATTACTATCTGTTTGTAAATACAGCATTAGAGCCAATTGATAGTGTTGTAACATTCTTTACGCGACAATACGCACTCTATACGATTATTGTGATTGTCGTAGCTTCGATTGTATCTTTTGATGATTTCTGGTTTGGTAACTCGATCCTATCATTCGCATGAAACAAGAAGCGGTGAAACTATCTCAAGCAGATTATAGTGCGCACTTTGATGGTGGTTCATTAACAGAATTACAGCAACTCGCCAATAGTTTGAATACAGCAAATCGACAACTCTCAAAAATTGATGAATTACGAAGAGATCTTTTGGCGAATGTTTCACATGATATTCGTACTCCAATGACGGACATTCGTGCATATGCAGAAATGATTCGAGATATTTCTGGAAATGACCCAGTTAAAGCGTGATAAACACTTAGGGGTTATTATCAAAGAGACAGACATATGACGCGACTCATCAATGATATGAGTGAACTTTGCTAAGATGCAATCAGGTAACTATGTACTCAATCGTACAAATATGGATTTGGCAGATAAGATTCGTGAAATTATTGAATTAAATCAAAAGTCTATCGCACAAGGTGGACAGATTGTAGAACTGCGTTTGCCAGGTACGCTCTATATCTATGCGGATGAAGTTAAGATAGGACAAGTTATTACAAACTTCTTGACCAACGCCTTAAAACATACAGCCGCAGGACAACATATTATTATCCAAGCATATCGCAAACCTGATGAAGAAACGATGCACTTTGAGATACGTGATGATGGTGAAGGAATTCCTGAAAGTGAATTGCCGTATGTTTGGGACCGTTATCATAAGACATCTCGTTCATTCTCACGCAATCAACTGAATACAGGTTTAGGTTTAGCGATTGTTAAGGCTATCCTAGATGCACATGATGCACAGTTTGGTGTAGAGAGTGTTGTTGGAAAGGGTTCAACCTTCTGGTTTGAATTAAGGGAAACACATGAAGCTTGATTATCTAGGTGGAACAGACTTTCTCGTTAATCAAGGTGACGAGTTTTTATCGTATGAATTCGGATACGGAATTATTAGGTCGTTTTATACGTATCAAACACCATCATCGCTTTCTTGAGATTGGTTGTAATACAGGTGCTATATTACTATACGCATCACTGCGTAAACCGAAAGAACTGGTTGGGGTAGATCTATTTCCAGAAGTATTTGCATTAACAAAACAAAATCTAGAGCGCTATAAAGCACAGGCGTCTTTACATGCATGCAAGATTCAAGATTTTCATGATGAACTCTTTGATGTTATTGCATGTAATCCACCATACTTTTTCAACCACAAATCAAGATTTGATGAATGTAAATCAGTATAAAAGGGCGGGAAGACATGAAGAAAACCTACCATTGAGTGAACTTTTTTCATCCGTGAAAAGATTGTTGAAATCAAATGGTTCATTCTTTTTGATACATCGTGCAAGTCGTATAAATGAGTTATATCAATGTGCAAGTAGCGTGGGTTTATTGCCAGTTAGAATGATATTTGCCTATGACCATCCGAATGGCGTAGCGAAAACAGTGTTGATTGAATTTCAGTTTGCTAGTCTACATGAATGTTTGATTGATTCCCCAGTTTATCTGGATGATCGTAGTACATTTCCTACAATTGAATAGAATATGATAAAATCCACCCTTAGGTGGATTTGTTATTTATGCATTATTATGGCGCTACAGTTGGGACCGGTGTTGGTGTAGCGTTAGGATCAACTTCAGGCGTTGGAGTTGGTGTTGGAACTGCCTCTGGTGTAGGAGTTGGTTCAACCGTAGGCTCTGGAGTTGTTTCTGGAGTAGGTTCTGGTGTAGGTGTTGCTTGTGGATTATCATTGAATACTCCTGGTGCTGTATTGGTTTCTGCTACTGGAGCTGTTGACTTTAATGTATAACATACAACTTCAGCTGGGCTTAAGAAACGCATATCGACGCCAATCGTACCAACACCATTTGAAATATCAAGTACGAATGTATTTTGAATCAAATGTTTCCCACGTAAGTAGTTTACTGCCTTATCAGGTGCATAATAGGCTCCTAAGAAGTAATATGCTTGTCCACCCAGAGAATGACCTGCTAGGGAAGTAGTCTGTTGTATCGAGTGGTACAAGAGATGCTGTATCTGGTGTATGACATACTGAAATGACATAGTTTTCACTGCTGACGTTAGCGTAAGCAGCGTTAACATCAGGTGTACTATTCAATTCATTTTCTAGTCCTACTAAAGAAATAAATCCGGATGAACCATTATGAATAGATACAGAACTATTGGAGATAACTTCAAAGTTTGCAGTCTGTAAAATTGATAAGACATGAGACTTTATATCGGCAGTAGCACAATCTTGATCACCTAATACTGCAAATTTTCCTAGTGGGGCTTTAATGGAAGATAAGGCAGTAGCGACTTCACCATCCGTTTCGGTAGTGATCGTTGCATTAGGTGCATAGATATCACCACCAAATACCACTGCATCAGGAGCGATACGATTGATTGTATCTACGAGCTTTTGTAAACGACTTTGATTCATGTGATTACCATAGTAGATATCAGAGACATATAAGATTTTGGTGTTATTAAGATCTTGTGGAATCTTATCCGATGTCAGTGTCTGATAGCGTACCGTAAACTTTCTTGGAGCAAGCAAGAGGCATCTACTAATAGATATAAAACTAAACCGAATATAATACCCAAAATCAGTAATATCTTTTGAATTTGTTTCATGAGTTTTTCCTCGTGTATAATCATATCACATCTATGTGATACAATAAGCACACGAGGGAAGAAAAATGTTAAGGAACAAAGGTTATATCATACAATTAGAAACATTGATGCAACAAAAACATAGCAATGCCAGGTGCCAAAGAGATGATTCAGTCATTCCAAATGGAGAATATTAGTTATCTGATTTTAACAGAGCGTTCATCTGTAACGGTTGATGAAATCATAAATCAGTTAGAACATTGTGGCATCCATGGTATTAGAAAAGAGAATATCTATACTTCTACAATGGCTGCAGTGGAGTATATTGTTGCACATGATAAGAAGGCGATCGATGTAGATTACATCGGTGGTAAAGGGATACGTCAGGTACTAACTGATACAGGGTTTCATATTACGCACCATCATCCACAATATTTCTTTGTTGGAATGGATAGTAGTTTATCTTACGATGAATACCAAGATGTCTTTACACAGTTAAGACAAGGTAGTCAACTTGTATCTGTTGACCATCGTCGTATTCAACTCGTTGATCAAGTAGAAAAGATTGGTAACGGTACAATTGTACGCATGCTTGAGTATGCGGCTGGTGTGAAAGCGATGAACTTTGGTTGTGGCACAAAGATATTACTGAAGTCCGCAAGTAGTCATCTACCGTATTCCTTAAGTGAAACAATTATGATTGGTAATCGCTTTAAAAAAGATATTGTCCCAGCACTACAGTTAGGAATGTTAACATTCTATGTTGCAGGTAGCGAAGAGATGATGAAACAAGGTATAAATGATGAATTACATCCAGATTATATTCTGGATGATTTAACGGGATTATTACGATAATCGTCTATTGAGGAGAGCGATATGAAGATTTTGGTTCCAGTTGAAAATGATATGATTTATCAACACTTTGGTCATACACCTGCATTGCGTTTGTATGATGTTGAAGGTATACAGTTCTTCATACCAAAGGATTATGTACCAAATGGACAAGGACATGTAGTAATGTGTCAGATAGCGTTAGAGCTTAGGGGCAAATGTAGTGATTGCAGGGGATTTGGGTTACCAGTTCAACAAACTCTATCTTCCAACGGCATTCAAATATATGGTGGCGTTAGCGGTAGAGCAGATGATGCAGTACTTGCCTATCTTGAAGGTACTCTTACCTATAACCCAGATATTGCAAAAGCATCATTGTGGTTGTCATCATTAAGCATTGAAAAAATAGATGATGATTGTTAATATATTGGTAATGCAGTGATAAAGAATAGTAGTGAGCGATTCATTACCAGAAAGCCGTGGGTTGATGTGACACGGTATGATGACCTACATGAACTCAACTTTTGAGCAAACGTAACTTCTGCGTTAAAGAAGATTTGAGGTGTATGATTGATTTACAATCATAAACTAAGGTGGAAATCATGTATATAACGTCCTTAGAGTAGGACGTTTTTATTTTGAGAAGGAGATTTGATTATGTCATTTGATCACAAGAAGATTGAAGCGAAGTGGCAACAGTATTGGGATGAACATCAAACATTTAAAACAGATGGTTATGATTTTTCAAAGCCTAAGTATTATGCGTTAGATATGTTCCCATATCCATCTGGTTCTGGTTTGCATGCAGGTCATCCAGAAGGATATACAGCAACGGATGTTATCTGTCGTATGAAGCGTATGCAGGGCTTTAATGTATTACACCCAATGGGATTTGATGCATTTGGCTTACCTGCAGAACAATATGCAATTAAGACAGGAAATAATCCAGCTACATTTACAGAAAAGAATATTGAGACATTTAAGAAACAGTTACGTGCCTTTGGTTTTAGTTATGATTGGGACCGTGAGATTTCTACAGCAGATCCTTCTTTCTATCACTGGACACAATGGATCTTCAAGCGTCTTTTTGAAGATGGCTTAGCGAAGTGTGTTGATATGCCAGTAAACTGGTGTGAAGAATTGGGTACAGTACTTTCCAATGATGAAGTCATTGATGGCAAGAGTGAACGTGGAGGATATCCTGTCGTTCGTAAGAATATGCGTCAATGGGTAATTGATATTCCAGCGTATGCCGAAAAAGTTATTGGAAGGACTAGAAACAATTGACTGGCCAGAGTCCACAAAGGAAATTCAGCGTAACTGGATTGGTAAGTCCATTGGTGCACAGGTAACTTTTAAGGTTGATGGTCATGATGATAGCTTTGTTGTCTTTACAACTCGTTGTGATACATTGTTTGGCGCTACATACTGTGTACTCGCTCCAGAACATGTACTTGTGGAAAAAGATCGTAAGTAGCGAGCAAAAAGAAGCAGTAGAAGCATATCGAAAAGAATGTGCAACAAAATCTGATTTGGAACGTACAGAACTAAACAAAGATAAGACAGGTGTGTTCACTGGTGCATATGCGATTAATCCAGTAAATGGTAAGAAGATTCCAATCTGGATTTCTGACTATGTACTAGCAAGTTATGGAACAGGCGCAATTATGGCTGTACCTGCCCATGATGAACGAGACTACGCATTTGCGAAAAAGTTTGGTTTGGAAATCATTCCAGTGCTAGCTGGTGGTGATGTAACGCAAGAAGCTTGGACACAAGATGGTTTACACATTAACTCAGAGTGGCTTGATGGTTTAAATAAGCAGGAAGCCATTGATAAGATGATCGAATGGTTAGAATCTAATAATATCGGTCAAAAGAAGATCAACTATAAGATTCGTGAATGGATTTTTGCTCGTCAAAGATATTGGGGTGAGCCAATTCCTGTCGTTCATCTTGAAGATGATCGCTACGTGGCAATTAGCGATGAGGAGTTACCACTCGTACTTCCAGTACTAGATGACTATAAGCCAAGTAAGGGTGGACAATCCCCACTTGCCAAAGATGAAGATTGGGTAAATGTAACAATTGATGGTATTAAGGGCAAGCGTGAAACAAGTACAATGCCAGGGTCTGCTGGTAGTAGCTGGTACTTCTTACGCTATATTGATCCAAAGAATGACAAAGCTATCGCAGATCCAGAACTACTCAAACACTGGATGCCAGTCGACCTTTATGTCGGTGGACCAGAACACGCAGTAGGACACTTGTTGTATTCTCGTATGTGGAATCGTTATCTCTATGATAAGGGTATCGTTTCTACAAAAGAACCATTCCAGAAGTTGGTTCATCAAGGGATGATCTTAGGTGCAAATGGTATTAAGATGGGTAAGCGTTATCCAGAGTTTGCGATTGATCCAAATGTATTGATTGAACAATATGGTGCAGATACTGTACGTCTATATGAAATGTTTATGGGACCATTAGAAGCCAGCAAGCCATGGAGTGAGCAGGGTGTAGATGGTGCACATAAGTGGTTAGAACGTGTACATCGCTTGATTGTAGAATCTAATAAACTTAGTGATACAAATGATGGCTCTTTAGATGAAGTCTATCATGCGACGGTTAAGAAGGTCACAAGCGATATCGAAAGCTTAAATCTCAACACTGCAATTTCACAGATGATGATTTTCATCAATGAATGTTATAAGGCTGAAACACTCTACAAGCCATATATGGAAGGCTTTTGTACAGATGTTTGCGTGTTATGCACCACACTTAGGTGAAGAACTATGGCAATTCTTAGGTCATGATAATACTCTGACATTTGAAGCTTGGCCAACCTACGATGAAAGTAAACTTGTAAAGAATCAAGTTGAAATGGTTGTACAGGTCAACGGTAAGGTTCGTGGTAAATTCATGACAAATATCGATGAAGACAAGAAGGTTGTAGAAGAGATGGCATAGCTTTACCATCTGTACAAGCACAGATGGAAGGAAAGACAGTACGTAAGCTTATTGTTGTGCCAAACCGTATTGTCAATATTGTTGTTGGATAAAAACTACCTATGGGTAGTTTTTATTTACCATTGTAGGTAACATCAGATTAATATTGTTGGATAGTAGTTTATTTGATATAATCCAAAAAAATAAATTATGGATGATTTCAAAGTTAAATGTACCAGGAGGTTAGAATTACTATGAGCAATTTGAATCAAGCAGTTGATTTTATTAAAGAAATAGAGAAATTAAAAGACAGTAACAAGATTTAACAGAACCCTTGATGGAAGATTTGAAAATAGTGCCGAGCATTCTTGGCAATGTGCGATAGCTGCGATGGTTCTTCAAGATTTATTTATCCTGAAAAGTTGAAATATTGAAAAGGTAATATCGATGTTACTGATTCATGATTTGGGTGAGATTTATGCGGGAGATACTTGGGTGTTTGATGATAAAAAAATAAAGTTCACTCTCATGATAGAGAACTAGAATCTATCAATCAAAACAATGAGCATTCTTCCTGAAGAAACACAGTTAAATATGAAAAATACATGGTTGGAATTTGAAAAAGGGCAGAGTTTTGAGGCAAGATATGCAAGAGTAATAGACGCACTAGTACCACTTATCAATCATTTAGAAGTGTCAGGATTAAATTACAATCCGGATAATATAAGTGCAGACATGGTATTAGAAAAAGAAAAAAATTTATAAAAGATGAATCGGAAGAATTATGGAAACTAACTGAAGAGTTGGTTAAGGAAAGTGTCAAAAAGGGATTATATTTATAATGTCAATTTGTTTCATATGAAATAGTAAGTTCCATTTTCAAAGAACAGAAGTAAAAGTAGATAAAAGTTCATTAAATCGGTACTGATTATGCTTGATTAAAACTACCTTTGGGTAGTTTTTATTTACCATTGTAGGTAACATCAGATTGATATGGTTAGATAGGGATTATTTGATATAATGCAAAAGGTAAAAATTTATGGAAGAATTCAAGGTAACGATAGAAAAATTTGATGGTCCACTTGATTTAATGTTACATCTCATCAAAGAGAAACAGATGGATTTGATGGACTTAGATATGAACGAGTTAACTGACCAATACATTGCGTACTTAAACTCTATGCAACAATTGCATTTAGAGATTGCGGGTGAATATTTGGCGGAGCTAGCGACTTTAATCGAATATAAATCTAAGAAAATGATTCCTGGTAAATAAGGAAGAGTTGGAAGATACGTATGAAGAAGATCCAAAGGAACGCTTGGTTCGTCGTCTGTTAGAATACCAGCAATATAAGGAAATTAGTGAAAGTTTAAATGCCCTATTTGAAGAACGTCAAATGATGATGGGTAGACCCCTTAGTACAGAAGTGGATCAATGGATGAAACATTCTGATGAAGAGATGAAGGTTGAAGGCAACCCATATGATCTAATGAAGGCAATGAAGCGTATCTTGATGCGTATGCAGTTATCTAAACCAATAGAGGCACGCTATACAGTCAAAGAGATTTCAATGGAAGATCGTCAGATTGAAGTACGTGCGAAGTTAGACCGCTTACCTGAAACCTTCCGCTTTGAAGCATTATTAGACGATGTTCATGAACCGCAGATGTTTATTGCGACATTCTTAGCTGTTTTAGATCTTGCGCGTCAACATAAGTTATTCTTTACAGTTGATGAACAGGAAGTTATTTGGTTTAGAAGAGGAGAGATGGTGAATGAGTGAGATGGAAAATCAGACAATCGTAGAAGATAACGCTGCTGTATTGGATGAAGAATTTGATGAAACAACTTCATCATCAGACGAACAACAACCAGATCCAAAAGAGCGCATGCTAGCAATATTAGAAGGTCTATTATTCCTTTGTGGGGATGATGGCTTTATCCATTGAGCAGGCTGCCGCATCTATGGATGCGACAGAAGAATATGTGGCAGAATTATTTGATGAGCTACAGAAATATTACTTACAGGAAAAGTCGTGGCATTGAGATTGCGCGTTTTGGAGAAAAGTATCGTTTCTTATCCAAGGCATCGATTCATGACGCTGCGAAAAAAGTTATTCCAAACTTCTACAGAAGCTAAACTTTCTAATGCGGCTTTAGAAACACTTGCGATTATTGCATACAAAACAACCAATTACACGTGTTGAAATTGAAGAAATTCGTGGTGTTGGTGCAGATGTGATGTTACGTAAGCTCGTAGCTAGAGGTCTTATTCAAGAAGATGGTCGTAGTGAAGCAGCTGGAAGACCAATACTATATTCTGTTACAGATGAATTCTTAGATTCCTTTAAACTATTGAGTTTAGACGAATTACCAGAGCTTCCACAATTTGGTACAGAAGAAACAGATAATGGTGAGTTATTCCATCTCTAAGGAAATGAGGGTTAGATTCATGTTGAAGAAATTAATCGTTGTATTAACACTATGTTTCCTAGTAGGTTGCACAACTCGTCGTAACACTTCCGAGACACATGATACAAATCGTGTATTAGATGCGGGGAAAAGTCGCTTCACAATTATTACGTAAATTAAAACTTAACCGATTCTATGGAACAGGTAAGCGATAAGGTAATGGATAGTGTCTTTATGCAGGGTGAAGATCTAACAGATGATAAGATTGCTTATCTTGCAATAGATAAAGGAAACTCTAATACAATTGCGGTCTTTGTGGCTGATGAAGATACAAGTGTTGATGTACTACGTGAGCACTTACTAAAAATATCTAGATACCCAGAAAGTAACAATTGAAAACAATTATCCAACTGAAGTTTTCAAAATATCGAATGCTGTATTAGAGGATAATGGTAGAGTTGTTGTACTTGTAGTGACTGATAACATTGAGGATGCACGCAAAGTATGTAAATGACATACTTGAAAAATAAATCAAGCAGTTGTTTCTGAACAAAAAGGAGAGAGGCTATGATTGAAAGATATTCCCTGACAGGTAATGCGTGATGTATGGAGGAAGAGGCAAAAGTTTTCAGGCATGGTTAGATGTTGAAATTCTAATCGATGAAGCTTGGTCTAAGCTTGGAGAAATTCCAGCAGAAGATGTAGAAAAGATTCGCGCAAATGCAAAGTTTGATGTAAATCGTATTCTGGAAATCGAACAGGAAACAAGACATGACGTAGTCGCATTTACAAGATGTGTATCTGAAAGTCTTGGTGAAGAAAAAGAGTGGATTCACTATGGTGTTACTTCTACAGATGTTGTAGATACAGCCAATGGTATTCGCTTCAAGAATGCAAATCAGATTTTGCGTGAAGATATTCAGACGTTTATGGATATCTTGAAAACAAATGCTCTGAAATACAAAGATACAGTAATGATGGGTAGAACCCATGGTGTACATGCGGAAATTACAACCTTTGGTCTTGTGTTTGCGCTTATGGTATGAAGAGATGAAACGGAATCTAGAACGCTTTGAACTTGCATGCAAGGATGTCGAGGCAGGTAAGATTTCTGGTGCAGTAGGAACATTCGCAAATATTCCACCATTCGTACAGGATTATGTATGTGAAAAGTTAGGGATTCAAAGTGCTGCTATTTCTACACAGGTATTACAACGTGATCGTCATGCACATTACTTCGCAATCTTGGGCTTGATTGCCTCATCTTTAGAACAGATGGCAACGGAAATCCGTCACTTACAGAGAACGGAAGTTCGCGAAGCAGAAGAACATTTTAATAAAGGACAAAAGGGTTCCAGTGCAATGCCTCATAAGCGTAACCCAATTGGCTCAGAGAATATCTGTGGCGCTGCAAGAGTGATGCGTGGATATATGCTAGCGGCATATGAAGATATTCCACTATGGCATGAAAGAGATACTCTCATTCTGGTGTAGAACGTATTATCTGTGCAGATGCGACAGAGTTATTGGATTACATGTTAACGCGTTTTTGGTAAAATCTTAAAAGATTTAACTGTATTCCCAGAGAATATGAAAAAGAATATCTGGCTAACCAATGGAGTTATCTTCTCACAACGCTTCATGTTAAAGCTAATTGAGAAGGGTTGGTCCCGTGAAAAAGCATATGATACAGTTCAACCACAAGCCATTAATGCATGGGAGAATCATCTCAACTTCAAAGAACTCATGTTAGCAAATCCTGATGTTACAAAGTACTCTAACATTAGAAGAAATTGAAGATTGTTTTGATCCAATGTATCATGTACGTAACGTAGATGAAATCTACAAACGCGTCGGAATTCTATAAATTTATAGATAAACTCTTATACGCTGTATGGTCAAAATGACCATACAGTTTTTGATTTAAATATATATAAATGTAGCAAATTCTACGTTGTGTCAAATGTAGGTCATATGCATTGACAAAGGTATATATACAACGTAAAATATTGTAGTTTAACTCACATATTCAATGTTGAAAATATCAATTATGGAGGACAGTCAATGAAAAACAACTTATCAATATTGGTGCATGTGTTGCTATTTCTAGCAAGTCTAGTATTTGCTGGAAATTACGCAACTTACGCTGACGAGAATGATCCTACAGTATGGACAGAATCGAATGAAGAAAATGCTCCAGAATCCACACCAGAATTTAATCCAGATAATGAATCAATACCTGATAATAGTTCATTGCCGGATTCTGTTCCTACACCAACTGTTCCAGACTCAACTTCTTTATATACATCAGTGCTAAATGATAACCTCGTTGAAGAAGGTGGCCATGTTAATGTTGAAGGTTTACCAGCAAAGTTAAGTGAAGATGGTCAAGGAGTTACATATTCCTATATCGTAGCGTTCCAAAGAATGCATTCAAGCGACCATGGACAGACTGTTAGTGACCTTCGTATGTGTCTTCCAAATTTACCTTATACAGATATTAAATTTACTTTAGTAGGGACAAGAGATGCGAACTCTAATCCTGTACCAGTAAATGTACCCAATGGTTAGTGTTGATGTAGATGATGTAGATGTTGTAAATAATCCAGATGTATTCGCATATAATCTTCCAACTGCTGAAGAAGTTCAAAATGGTAAAACAGCATACTATGTTACAAAAACATGGAAGATGAATCTTATGATAAAGTGAAATTCTATAATGTATACAGCAATGTTAATTTAAGTCAAGCAATTAAAGTTGAAGTAACACTTCCTCTAGAAGATGCTAAGAATATTAAGTATCTACCAATTGATGCAAGAATGGTTTGGAAAGCAAGCCAAGAGGGTGGTATAGTCGGTTTATGAATCAGGTGCACAACATCTAGAAGAATATGCAAATCATAATCTTTTTGATGGTAATAATGGAAATATAGAGTATGGTGGATTTGGTGATCCAGCTCTATAGATGATAGTTATGTATCTAACGGACACTTAATTAAATCTGTTGCGAAATCATCTACATACATTACGCCAAATAATGGCGACTGGACAACAATTCCAAAATGATACAAACATTGATGAAAATACATTCTTCGCTTATGCTAAAAATCTTTACTTTACGAGCAAATAGCGCAGTAACTTATTATATCTCTGAAAAAGAAGATATGGCTGACCAAGATGTTTCTCAATTACAGTTAGGCTCTGTTGTTGTTGACTATGTAATTGCTGGCGAAGGTACTTCAATTAAGGCTACTTATATTGATACTATTTTAAGACCACTATATAACGCTGATGGTGCATTGGCTGCATATAATACAGCGGAAGATGGAAATGAAGCACCACAGTCTATTACTTATGATGGCAAAGAATATAGACTTGTAGGAACAAGTGCTACATCTGCTCCAGCTACAGGTGTTTTAGCAGAGGGTGTAACTCATGTTGTCTATGAATATGCATTAGCTGCTACACCAACTCCTGCTCCGACACCATCTACACCAGCTGCTTCTACACCTAAGACAGCAGATACTACAAATCTAGCGGGATATGTTGCAGCATTACTTGCGGCTTTTGTAGCATTCTAGTGTTACAGCCGTAAATAGATACAAGTCTAATCAAATTTTTCTAAAAACTAAAAATGTCGATAGAAATATTCTATCGACTTTTTTTATAAAAATCCATATCAGAAAGTGATATGGATTCAATGACTATTTAGAATATCTCTTAATACAATGTTTGCGTTACGATCTCGATCCTACTGATACTAAGCAGAACTTTGTACCTGTGTATTCTTCGATGAAGCGTACATACTTTTGACAGTTAGCAGGTAACTCATCAAAAGTTCTAGCATTAGATATATCTTCTTGCCAGCCATCAAAATATTTATAAATTGGCTTTTGCCTTTCGCATAGTCTTTTAGAGAAGCTGGAACTGTATCATATTCTTTACCATCAATTTCGTATCCCTACACATACAGGTAACTTTTCATAGCCTGTTAGGATATCTAGTTTTGTTAGATGCCATCTCGTTAGACCGTTAATTAAAAACAGCTTGGCGAACAACTGGCAAGTCTAACCAACCAACACGACGTGGTCTTCCTGTTGTAGCACCATATTCAAAAACCTTTTTCACGAAGAGCATGTGCTTCGTCACCTTGTAACTCAGTAACAAATGGTCCTTCACCAACACGTGTGGAGTATGCTTTTGATACACCAATGATGTGGTCTAATTTACGTGGAGATACACCAGCGCCTTCGCATACACCTGCAGCTGTAGGGGATGATGAAGTTACATATGGATATGTACCATAGTTGATATCCAACATATTCGCTTGTGCACCTTCAAATAAAACAACTTGTTTTGCGTCTAATGCTTTATTGATTTTATCTGTCGCATCACAGATCATTGGTAATAGACGTTCTCTATACTCTTTGAATGTAGCTACCATTTCATCGTAATCAAATGGTTCTGAATTAAAGAGTTTAACAATTTCTTCATTCTTTTGTGCAAGAACAATCTTTAGTTTTTCTTGGAATACATCCCAATCACGTAGGTCACAAACACGAATACCAATACGTGTATATTTATCTGCATAGCATGGACCGATACCGTTCTTTGTTGTTCCAATCTTACCAGCACCTGCACGTAACTCTTGTAGTTCATCAATCTTTACATGATATGGCATGATGAGGTGAGCACGGTCACTAATTTTTAGGTGATCACATGTAAAACCTTGAGATTCTAATGTTTCAATTTCCTTGAATAATACAGATAGATTAACGACTACACCAGGGCCAATAATGCATGTGGCATCAGCGTTTAAAATACCTGATGGTAATAAATGTAAAATGATCTTTTTATTATTTACGACAACGGTATGTCCAGCATTGTTACCACCTTGGAAACGGACTACCATATTGACGTTAGTTCCTAGTAAATCGACGACTTTTTCCTTTTTCCTTCATCGCCCCATTGGGAGAACCTACAACTACATATCCTGACATGATATATCTCCTTTAACGCAACAATAATATCATATATATCCTGAATATAGGCAAAAATAGAGAAAAATTATCAGTGTTTATAGTAAAATGGGTAAAGAGGTGATGAAAATGAGTGAAAGAAACGCAAAAAGGAAAAACACCGGAAGATTATGGCTTCCGTATGCCCTAATAAAAAGGTATTCAGAAATTTGAATTACATGAGGGCGCTAGCGTCAAGAAAGTAATCAGTATTGTATCAGGTAAGGGTGGAGTAGGTAAGTCATTTGTGACATCGATGCTGGCATCTATGATGCAAAAAGAGAAATCATAGAGTAGCTGTATTAGATGGCGATATTACAGGGGACCTTCTCAAGGTAAGTCTTTTGGAGTTACATCTAAGGCAGAAGGCTTTTAAAGGGTACTATTTATCCAGCAATCACAAAGAATGGAATGCAGTTAATTTCATCGAATATGTTGCTTGATAAAGGATGAGACACCAGTTATCTGGCGTGGTCCGATGGTAGCTTCTATTCTGCAACAGTTCTATTCAGAAGTATTATGGGAAGCAGTAGACTACATGTTTGTAGATATGCCTCCAGGAACAAGTGATGTTCCATTAACATTATTCCAATCTGTACCACTTGATGGAATTATTGTAGTAACAAGTCCACAGGATTTAGTATCCATGGTAGTTGAAAAAGCAATTAACATGGCATCTATGATGAACATCAAGGTACTAGGTCTTGTTGAAAATATGTCTTATGTTCAATGTCCGAACTGTGATGAAAAGATTTATGTCTTTGGTAAGTCACATGCACACTGAAGTGGCAGAGAAGTATCACTTACCACTACTTGCACAGATTCCAATGAATCCAGAGATTCCGGCTGCTGCAGATAAGGGTAGTATCGATGAAGTAGTTGTTCCAGAATTAGATATTGTAGCAGAATTCATCGAAAGTATTTAAAGTATTCACATATCGTTCACATAGCTATACTAAGATACTCATAAGGAGGATGTTCCATGACAAAGATTTTGATTGTAGATGATGAAGCGAAGATTCGCGAACTGATTATCAAATATGCAAAACATGAAGGTTTTGAAACAGCTGAAGCTGCGGATGGCATGGAAGCAGTAGAACTATGCGAAAAGAATAACTATGATCTTGTTGTCATGGATATTATGATGCCTCATTTGGATGGCTTTTCTGCAGTGAAAGAAATTAAAAAGACAAAGCCACATTTACCATTTATTCTATTATCCGCCTTAGGTGAAGAATATGATCGTATTCATGGTTTTGATGTTGGTGTTGATGATTATGTTGTAAAACCATTCTCTTCCAAAGAGTTAATGATGCGTATTCATGCAATCTTAAAAAGAGTTCATCCAGTTGAGACTGTATCAAATGAACAGTTCAAGGTGGATGAAATGGTAATTGATTATTCTGCACGTACCGTTACAATCGAAGGTCAACGCATTCAGTTATCCCCAAAGGAATATGAATTGCTTGTCTATCTCGTAAAAAACAAGGGTATTGCGTTAACACGTGAACAACTCTTACAAAATGTTTGGGGTTATGACTTCTTTGGTGATGATCGTACCCTTGATACGCATATTAAACTATTGCGTAAGAACTTAGGTGATTATGCAAAGTATATTATCACATTGAGAGGAGTTGGCTATCGTTTTGAAAAAGTTGACGCCTAAATCAAAAAAGAATATTAGTCTCACGCTGGAAGATTGGTTTATATCTTTCTGTGTTCTCATTTGTACTTGTAGCTATCGTATTTATATTTCAAGCTGTTCTACTAGAGCCGATGTATGAGGCAAGTAAAAAGCGTACGGTAGAGAATGTATCAAATGCAGTAGTAAATGTCGTAAAAGAAGAAGATGATGTGGATGATATTGAACAATATATCAATATTGTTCAAGAGACCAATGAAACATGCATTCGTGTATTACGAGAATCTAATATCTTTCCAGGTACGTATGAGGATACGTACTTTGAATCTGATAGTGGAAATCTAGGTTGTCGTTTATACAAGATGTCTTCCAATGAGATCCTAACGCAGATAGCAAATGCTGAGAATAGTGGTAGGGTGAATCAATGGTTGTACAAGATACAAACTTGATTACACCAACCAATGGTGAACGTTTCCGTAATATTACGTATACACGTATTATAAAAGACCACGATGGTAATAAATCAATCGTTATGGTTTACAGTAATATCACACCAATTTCTACGACAAAGAAAACATTGTCGATGCAAATGTGGTATATCTCTGCAATTATCTTGTTTGCAGTACTAGTACTGACGTATATTATGTACCGTACAATTGCACGTCCATTAATTTTAATCAATCAATCTGCAAAGTCATTGCCAGAGGGTAAATATGAACGTGTTACAGTACAAAACTATCGAGAAGCAGAAGAATTAAATGATACATTATTAACAGCTGCTCAGGATATACAGAAAGCTGATAAAGCGAAACGTGATTTAATTGCGAATGTATCACATGATTTACGTACACCATTAACGATGATTTCAGGTTATGGTGAGATGATGAAAGATCTTCCAGAAGAAAAGACAGATGAAAAATATTCAGGTCATTATTGATGAATCGAAAACGTTTAAAGGCACTAGTAAATGACTTGTTAGATTTATCAAAATTACAGGAAGAAAAGATCCGCCTAGAAAAAGAAAAATTTTCGATTTAACGAAAAGTCCTTCTAAACACAGCTACAAAAATATGATGTTTATCACATGCAAGAAGGTTTCACGATTGATAGTGAATTAGCCGATGAAGCGATTATCAACGCAGATATGAAACGTATTGAACAAGTGTTTAATAACTTCATGACAAATGCAATCAACTACAGTGGTGATAAAAAGCATATTATTGTCCGTGAGAAAAAATTGGATGATGTGGTTCGTGTCGAAATTCAAGACTTTGGAGAAGGGATTGCCACAGAAGATATCGCTAAGATTTGGGATCGTTATTATAAGATTGACAAGGAACATGTACGTGTATCAAATGGTTCTGGTATCGGTTTAGCAATTGTCAAAGAGATACTTGAACTACATGATGCTAAATATGGTGTTATTAGTAATCCTGGAGAAGGCAGTACATTCTGGTTTGAATTTTCTATTGTTAAATAAAAGTCGTGTACTTCGTAATGAGTACATGACTTTTTTAGTTTATTTGCGTAGTAAGTTTGTGAATGTCTGAAATTATTTGTTGTTCAAATTGATTTGTATCTGCATGTTTTAAAAACAAGAATTTTACTATTTGGATTTGGAGTAAAAATAGTTTGTCCTCTCGTTTCTTCTCCAGTAAGGATAACTTCACAATCACAGTATTCACCTTGAAAGATTTCTGGTTGTAGTAAGTATTCTGTCACTGCTAAATCAAAGATTGTATGTCGTGTACAGTTGATGCTTACGGCCATAGATAGCAAAAGAAATCCATAATTCCCACCGACCATTTTTGTAAGATAGCGTTTATCATTCATCCAACTTTGAACAGTTTCTTCACTAATTGTACAGTCATCACAACATTCAAGTGGAATGATAACGGTAGGTACTTTGCATGAGAATACTTCCTTTGCGGCATGAGGGTCTGCATAAATATTAAACTCAGCATGAGGAATTACATTACCTCTATACCAAGATCCACCCATGACAACAATTTGTTCAATATGGTTGATGAGTTCTGGTTCTTCTTTAGAAGAATCGAAATATTTGTTAATGGAGCTAGAGCCATTATGGTTACTGGCTCAGGGATGAAAGAATTTTTTTCCTTCATGAACGCAATAACGTTTTGATCTATTGTTTTTAATAGTATGTTTTTGGAAACTCGAATCCTTCCAGACCATTGTATCCATGTGCCGCTTGTGGAGAGGGTGGGTAGAGAAGTGGTTTATCTGCCCCCATACATACTGGGATATCTTCGCGATGAATGTATTCAAGAACATTTAACATATTTTTCCGTGATCAGTGGCAGCAGATTATTGCCGCACACAGTTGTAATACCAAGAATATGAAAGATATCTGGATTTGCGATGGCAGAGAGAATTGCCATAATATCATCGTGTCCTGGATCACAATCAATGAGTACATATTTTTTCTTTATCATTTTCCCTCGATTCTACAACTGATAAGTTGTATAGCTCTTTGATTCGTTGAGAATTGCTACAAGATGGAACTAGTGTTAAGTCTATTTCAAACTTCTGTGAATTTATATGTAGATTGCTTGTTGGTTATAATCATATATAATCATTTTTGATTTCTTCATTCATGCATGTAATTAACTTCCGCTTTAGCTTCCGATTGTTGTTAATAGTTAAAATAAACAGATTGATTATCAACTTCGACTGATTTGTAATCGTAGCATCCAGCCCACTGGTAACACATGTGAAGATGAATGTTGTCATGTGGCATCCATGATAAGGACATATGATGTATTGAAACATCTGGGCCACTGAAATTGAATTCGCTATGTGCATCTAATAAGAATCGATTTTTCATCAATGGTTGCATTTCCACGATGAATACGTAGTCCTGAGATTCCGTAATGTTGTTTTTAATCCAATATCGTATCCCCAATCTTCCACGCGCAATGAAGAAAAGTCAATTTGATAGGATGGTTGTTTTATGACTTCAAAGGTATTTACAGCGAAATAATTTCGCTGAATACGATTATGACTTTGTAATAGTAATCCGTACTCTAGATAGGGAATATCAACTGTGTTTGGTTGATATTCTAAATTTAAATCTTGCGTAAAATCACTATGATAAATTTTACCTGAATAGCCTTTGACGTATATTGCCGTATCAATCAGTAGTGACTCTGGATTATCTAATGAACAGCGAAGGATATCGCCAGGTTCGATTGTTGCGGAAAAATTCTGGTTCATAGCGGCAATCATATACATCATGTGGACGATAATAACAATGTTTGTATAATTTAAATTCTTGATTTTGAAGAACGTCATCTAAGCATACTTTCAATTGATTTTTGATTTACGCGTAAATTGCATGCATGAGTAACGATGGGTTTCAATTTGAAACCCATTTTGTTGCATATGGAAGAGAGAAATCTGTAGTATGTTTTTCCAATTGTTTCGTTAGGACAAGAGATACCGTGAAGTTTGCAAGCTAGTGTCGCAAAAATAATTAGCAGATTTAGAAATTGTGGTAATGTTTTTTTGAACCAATGGATGAGGAACATAATAGGGTATCATTCATTGGTTTGATCCATTTTTCATTGATATTTTCTAGTCCTACCATCATTGCTAATATCGAACCAACATTTCCTAAATTACAATCGGTATCTCTTCCTGCTTCAGCAATTAACTGCATAGTACGATCAAACTCATTATTTCCATACAGCATGCCATATAGCATAATGGCTGTATTTGGTAATATGTGACAAAGGCCTTCGTAGTTATCGTAACTGTGCTTATCTTCAATATATGCAAGACATTTTTCAGGGTTATTTGGGTATTGAAGATGGAAGTCTAACATTTCGCGAATTAATTGTGCATAGGTTGAATCTGGGTTGAGATATGCTAATGCGGTAGTAATGAGTTCTCTAGTATCTTGAATATGCCAAGCAAGAGATATACATACAGCTACAAATTTACCACCTTCAATACCATCAAGGTCATGCGTAACACTACTCATTTTTTCTGCTAATGAAATTGCAATATCTGGTTTATCTAATGCTAGATATCCCCAACAATCACTAAAGATTTGACCACCGATTTGTTCAGAGACTGCTTTTGAGTTTTGGTTATAAGAACCAGAAAGAGGAGCATCAATATGATTGATCAGGTTTAACCATGCAGTATGTTCTGTAGAAATACCTTTTCCTCCCCACCAGAAAAAACCTTTTTCGTAAGGTACTACATTTAGAAGATTATTTGCCATATCTTGTGCTGTAACATCATCAAAGGAATGGTATTTCATAACATCGGCAAAAAATAAAGGACCATTGGCATCATCGTCAGCTGCAAATTGAGAATAATCTGTCAGATAATCAGTAATTGGTTGATAACATTTACGTACTTCTGGTCCAGTCCATGATTCAATTGGGTGCACCTAAAGCGTATTCCAATATTCTTTTCCTAACCATGAAGTATATATTCTCTGTAAATCTCTTTGAAATGTAGTCATAAGGTCACCTTTGTATGGAGAAAATATTATAACGATTATTTTATATTTATGAATGGTGGCATATCAGTTATAGTCTTTTATGAAAATTTTAATGCATCGTACATGCATATCGATAAAAAGTATGATATATTTAAAAATAGAAAAGAGGAGGAATTTTTTTCGACCATGAGTGATATTTTAAATATCATCGCAGATGAAACATTGACATATCATCAGCAAGTCTTTAGCACTTGCTAGATATGCTGAAAATACTGACCATACACTTGAGTTAAGTCCAGAATTAATTCAAGCAAAAAGCAGATCGTATTATCTGTGATTTAGGTGAGGGCAATGCTCCATATCGTCCACGCTATATTTGTCCAGATTATGAATTGTTGATGGAGAAGGGTTGTAAGTTTTTACAATTAGAAGCTCCAAAAATCTTTTATGAAGCATTAAATACATTATTGATTTTTATCACAGTGTACCAAGTATTACTTCTTTCCCAGTATATCTAGGTGATTTTGATGATTTACTTGAACCATTTGTACTAAAGGAAAGTCGCGAGAATGCTAAAGCAGCAATGCGTTTGTTCTTGTTGAATATTGACCGTACTTTAACAGACTCTTTTGTACACGCAGATGTAGGACCACAGGCATCAGAAACTGCACGTATCTTATTTGAATTAACAGAAGAGATGCAGCTAGCAGTTCCTAATCTAACTTTGAAGTATGATCCAGATATTACTCCACGTGACTTTTGCGGAATTAGCTGTTAAGTGCATGATGAAAACATCTAAGCCATCTTTTGCAAACCATAAGATGTTTACAAGAGAATGGGGCGATAAGTATGCGATTGCTTCATGCTATAACGGTCTAAAGGTTTGTGGAGGTGGCTTCACATTACCACGTCTACGTATGTATGAATGTGCTTTGAAGGCTAAGGATACAGAAGATTTCTTAGAGAATGTTTTACCATACTATACTCTATCATGTTAAAGATGATGGATGATCGTATTGAATTCTTAGTTGAGAAGACAGCATTCTTTAAGTCTAACTTCCTCGTGACTGAAGGATTTGTGAAGTTAGATAACTTTACTGGTATGTTTGGTATGGTTGGTCTAGCAGAATGTGAAACTACTTGATGGGTATCAAAAGATCCAAAGAAGGGCTTTGGTAACAATGCAGAAGCAGATGCTTTAGGGTTTACGTATCATGGATCGTTTAGAGTCACTTGTAAATGCGCATGATTCTAAGTATGCTGCAGCATTTAACCACAAGTATCGTTTACATGCGCAGGTAGGTATCGATAGCGATGGACGTGAAGATTCACCAGGTGCACGTATTCCAGTTGGTGCAGAACCAATTATTCCATTACAAATTAATCACTCCGAAAAATTCCATAAGTATTTCCCTACAGGTATTGGTGATATCTTCAAGTTTGAAGAAACATGGAGAATACACCAGAAGCTGTATTAGATATTATCGATGGAGCAATCCGCAATGATATGCGTTACTTCTCTGGTTATCTTGAGAATAACGATGTTGTTCGCGTTACAGGTTACCTTGTTAAGAAGAGTGAACTAGCAAAACTTGATGCTGGTAAGCAATCTTTAAATAACGTTTCTATCTTCGGTAAAGGTGCACGCGACTATGGTGCAGCTTTAGACCGTACAATTGTTAATGATGGCGACTGCTCCAATCAATAAAATTATCGAATTTTTCAAATGTTGATGGTCCGGGTAATCGTACATCGATATTTGTTCAGAAATGTCCATTTAAAATGTCTGTATTGCCCATAATCCTGAGACAATTCATATGTGTGTACATTGTGGTGTATGCGTAGAAACTTGTCCAAAAAGGAGAAGCTTTTAGAAATCGTTGATGGGAAAGTAATTTGGCATAAAGATAAATGTATTGATTGTGATACATGCATTCATGTATGTCCACACATGTCATCTCCAAAAATTACGGAGATGACTGCGGATGATGTCATTGAGCAACTTATACCATTGTTTCCGTACATTCAAGGTATTATAGCATCTGGTGGTGAATGTACGAATTATCCTGAATTCTTAACAGAGTTATTTACAAAAGTACACACGTATCATAAGACATGTTTCTTAGATTCTAATGGAGCATATCTCTATGAACAGATGCCTGAATTAATGGCAGTGACTGATGCGGTCATGCTTGATGTTAAAGCATGGAATAAATCATGGCATGAAAAAAATTGACAGGTATTTCAAATGAGAATGTTCTTCGTAACTTAAAATGGTTACAAGAAAATAATAAACTTTATGAAGTTCGTACTGTATGTATGCCTAACATGCATGAAGATAACTTATCTACTGCATTAGGTGTTGTATCTAACTTGGATCCCTAACATTCGTTATAAACTGATTAAATATCGTCCATTTGGTGTAAGAGAAGAAGGTTTACAGAAGTTAGGTAATACGATAACGACGGATGAAGAAATTCATTTATTAAAAAGTTGCGTGTGAAGAACATGGGGCAAAAACGTCATTATTGTGTAATTGTTATTAAATTTTGAAATAATGATTCATAATTTTGATATTGCATTTTTCTAGATGATTATGAAAAATGAATCTGCAGATGAGTTCAACTGCTTAATAGAGGAATGCAAAATATGACAAATCAAATGCATCTAAAACTCACTGAAACACCATTTTAAAAAAAGTTGTTTTAGTGTCGTATTAGATGCATTTTTCATTTTTGATTCACTCGATGTTTTAAGAACTATCTTATTTAATTTCAGGAGGGAAAAATATGAATAAGATTACCAAGTTAGTACTTGGATCTGTTGTTGCATTATCCATGGTTGGATGTGGTAGCAAGTCAGATTCCAAGGCATCAACAACTGCTTCAGAATCAGGAGATAAGACAAAGATTTCATTGATCTTACCATATATTGGTGACCAGTCTTACTTCGACACAACTTACAAGGGACTACAGTTAGTTCAAGATGAACTTGGCGACAAAGTTGAAACTAAGTTAATCGAAATGGGTACAGATGCTGCCGGTTGGGATACAGCATACCGTCAAGCTGCAGATGATGGTTATCAAATCATTATCTCTGGTAACTTCCAATATGAATCCTATATGTTGGCTGTTGCTGAGGAACATCCTGAAATTAAGTTCTTAAACTTTGACTACAGTGATGCAAAGGCAAATTCTTTAGATAACGTTTATTCTATTACTTATGCTGCAAATGAAGCTGGTTACTTAGCTGGTGTAGTTGCTGGTGTTAAGACAGAATCTGGTATTGTTGGATGTATCGGTGGTGTAGACTCACCTGGTATCCGTCAATTCTTAGCTGGTTACATGCAGGGTGTATATGATGTAAATCCAAATGCGAAGGTAATCTCTGGTTTCGTTGGTGGATTTGGTGACCCAGCTACAGCAAAGGAAATTGCATTAAATATGAACAAGCAGGGTGCAGATGTTATTTATCACGCAGCTGGTGGTTCTGGTAATGGTTTATTTGAAGCAGCTGCTGAAGCAAACTTCTGGGCAATCGGTGTTGACGCTGACCAATATGCTTCTATGAGTGGTAAGCCTGAACTTGCGAAGCACATCTTAACTTCTTCTGAGAAGAAGTGTGATGTTGCTATCTTACAATCTATCAAGTTAATGTTGGATGGTAAGGCTGAATATGGTGCACAGAAGACTTTAGGATTTGTTGATGGTGCTGTTGGTTTTAGCTGAAAATGAAAAACTATAAGGCTAATATGACTGCTGATCAACTTGCAAAAGTTGAAGAAATGAAGAAGAAGTTAGCAGCAGGCGAAATCAAGGTTAGCGATCAGTTAAAGGATGATAAAGCCTACGATACTTGGTTAGATAAAGTTGGTCTCAAGTAATTCACGTTTTGAATACCAAAGATGCTCTATCGAAAGGTAGAGCATCTTCTTTAAAAAGAGGTAACAATATGGACAATACGATTTTTGAAGTTAGATGGAATCACAAAGATATATCCAAATGGTACTGTAGCAAACCGCAATATCAGTATTTCCTTTACTAAAGGTGAAATTCATTCGATTTGCGGTGAGAATGGTGCAGGTAAATCTACTTTGATGAATATTATCTTTGCGATTGAAAAACAAACAGAGGGTAAGATTTCTTATAAAGGACAAGAGATTAACTATGCCTCTAGTATGGACGCAATTGAAAATGGTATCGGCATGGTGCACCAGCACTTTATGTTAATTCCATCCTTTACAGTTGCGCAGAATGTTGTGTTAGGTGCAGAGCCTAAAAAAGGCAAATGGCTTTATTGACATGGATAAAAGCAAATCAGATTACAAATGAATTAGCGAAGAAGTATAAGTTTGATGAAATTAACGCTACTGATTTAGTGAGTGATTTGACTGTTAGTGCGAAGCAGAAAGTTGAAATTCTTAAGACACTATATCGCAAAAGCGGAAGTCATTATCTTAGATGAGCCAACTGCAGTTTTTAACACCACAGGAAACAGTTCAATTATTTGAACAATTAAAAGGGATTTAAAGAATTAGGTCATACGATTATCTTTATTTCTCACAAACTAAATGAAGTAAAAGAAATTTCGATCGCATCACAGTGATTCGTTCTGGTGAAACAAAAGGGTACTTATGATGCGAAAGATATTTCAATTGAAAAATTAACAGAATTGATTATTGGCCATAGTCTTGAAAGTTCATTTGATTCTTTACGTAAACAAACTTCTGAAATGAGAAGATTTTTATCAGTTGAGCATCTATCGTTTTGAAGTAGGTGGCGTAAAAGAAAGTAGATGATGTTAAATTTTGCGGTACACGCTGGTGAGATTTTAGGAATTGCTGGTGTACAAGGTAATGGACAGGAAGAGTTGATTAAAGTAATCACAGGTATGGAAGCATATCAGTCCGGTAAAGTGATTCTTGGTGGGGTTGATATTTCTAAAAAGCGATATTTTTACATAAACGTGAAGCAGGTCTAGCATATATTCCTGAAGATCGTATGCAGGATGGTATTGCGGCTACAGCAAGTATCCAAGATAACGTAATCTCTACATATTATCGTAAGCTAGATTACTCTGGTAAAGTTTTTTATGAAGGGTAAGAGCATTCGTAAGATTGCTCAAGAGCTAATCAAAAAGTTCCAAGTGAAAACAAATTCTGAAAAACAACGTATCAATTCACTTTCTGGTGGTAATATCCAGAAAGTTGTGGTTGCACGTGAATGGCAAACAAGTCCTAAGTGTATGATTGCCTCACAACCAACACGTGGTATCGATATTGGTTCAGCAAACTATATCCATCACCAATTAATTGATATGCGTAATAACGGGGCTGCAGTTTTGTTAATTAGTGCAGACCTGAATGAAGTAATGGCAGTGAGTGATTCGTTGATTGTCATGTTTGAAGGAAAGATTGTTGCATACTTTAAAAATGCAAAAGATGTATCCGCAAACGAATTAGGTTTCTATATGTTAGGTACTAAGAAACAAAGTGAAGAAGAGATTAAGGAGGCGAGCAAATGAGTACGATGAAGAGAAAATTCCGTATTACTGATGATGGACCTTTTTGAAGCATTACGTATTCTAGCTTCCATCGGTATTGCGCTAGTTGTAACGTTTGTTGTATTAGCGTTTGTATCAAAACAGCCTCTTGCGGACTTTATTCGCTTACTTACATATCCACTTAGTAAACCAAGTTACTTCGGATATGTGCTTGTTAAGGTAATCCCTTTAACATTTGCGGGTTAGCAACTTTATTATACTTTAGAACCAATCTCTTTAATCTAGGTACAGAAGGTGTGTTCATATCTCTGGTATTGTTGCGACAATATTCGCAATCAATCCAATGTTTATGACAGGCAATACTGTCATTGACTCCATGATTCCAATTGTGATGGCTACTTTATTTGGTGGTATTATCTCACTGATTCCAGGTCTTATCAGTATGCGTTATAAAGCTGATGAAATGGTTATTTCTTTGATGATGAACAGTATTCTATTTGGTATTGGTTATTTCATCTTAAAGAATTTCTTAGCAGTTGGTGGTGTCAATGGTACATGCATCTCCAAACTTTATTAAGACTGCTCGTTTACAGAATTTGATTCCAAAGACACAGGTACATACTGGTTTTATCATTATGATAATCGCATGTTATCTTAATCTATGTTCTTCTGTATAAGACAAAGCTTGGATATGCAATTCGTATGACAGGTATTAACGCAAACTTTTGCGAAGTACTCTGGTATGGGTGCTTTCGGTATGTTTATGGCAGTTCACTTTCTAGCGGGTGCACTTGGTGGTATGGGTTCTTCTGTTGAACTATTAGGTATGTATCAGGCATTTACTTGGACAGTACTACCAGGTCTTGGTTTTACAGGTGCTTTGATGGCAATGCTTGGTAAGAATGATCCAATTGGTGTATTGATTGCGGCGTTTGGTATTAGTTATCTACGTGCTTCTGCACAGTTACTCGCAAATGACTTACCATACATCGATATCAAGATGATCTCTATTGTAGAAGTAATTCTAACGTTACTTATTTCATCTCAATTCTTCTTGAGAAAGTGGCGTTCAAGACAACTTCTAAAGGAGGAAAAAGAAGAATGGCTAATCTATTCAAGGACTTTATTGAATGCAAGTTTTATCTTTATTGTCATTCGTGTTTGCAGCTCCACTTGTATATGCATCTCTTTCTTCCTATGTAGCTTCACTTGCAGGTATTCCCTAATATTGCAGTGAAGGTGTCATGAACTTTAGCAGCGTTATTCGTTGTTTATTTCAATTGCAATTACAGGGTCTGCATGGATTGGTTTACTAGGAGCAATTGCAGTAGGCATTGCCTGTGGTTTAGTACTTTCATTCTTACCATTAAGATGAAAGCTTAAGTCCTATCATGGTAGGTATTGCGTTAAACTTATTCTCAGCAGATTTTGCGATTTACTTATTGTTGTGGACTGGATCGAAAGGGAACTACAGCTAGTCTTCCATCAAAAGTATTACCAACAATTGATATCCCATTTATTAAAGATATTCAGTTCTTGGTGAAATTCTTAGTGGACATTATTTCTTAACATATGTATGTTTACTGTTAACAATTCTCTATTTATCCTTGTCTATAAGACACCGTTTGGTTTACGTATGAAGGCCTGTGGTCGTTTGATGCCATGCGGCTGAATCGGTTGGTATCAGTCAAATCGTGTACGTATGATTGCGCCAATTATGTCATGTTTCTAGCAGCCTTGGTGGTGCTTATCTTTCAATGGGATATATGTCATTCTATTCCAGCAACATGGTAGCATCACGTGGATGGATTGGTATTGCAGCAGCAGACTGTAGGTGGAAAAACCTTGGTGTAGTTGTTCTTGTGACGATGATATTCTCAGTTGCACAGCTGTTGTAAACGTATTGTTATTAGAAGGTCTACCATCAGGTTAGTAAATATTATTCCTTACGTCTCTGTATTGGTAATTTTTGATTATCATCGGTATTCGTACTAAGAAACAACTCAAAGCGAAAGCATAGTTTTCAATTGATTCATTATATTAGCAGGCGATTGATAGCCTGCTTTTTAGATGCATATTTTATGTATTCCATTGTTTCAACAATTCTTGTTTTTAGTTTAAAATGAAGATACATAATCGGAGGGTTAAAAATAATGGATTATAAACAAAGATATGAAGAATGGGTTCAAATGTTACCTGAGGGTGACCCCTGAAAGATGAATTGTTGGCTATCAAAGGATAATGACAATGAAATCAAAGAGCGTTTTTATCAAAATTTAGCATTTGGTACTGCTGGTTTACGTGGCATTGTAGGTGCTGGTACTAACCGCATGAACTTTTATACAGTTGGTAAAGCAAGCCAAGGTGTAGCAGAGTATATCTGTGCACAGGGACAAGAAGCGATGGATAAGGGTATTGTGATTGCACATGACCCACGTCACTTCTCTAAAGAATTCTCACAGTTATCTGCTGGTATTTTTGCAGCAAATGGAATTAAGACTTATGTCTTCCCAGACTTACGTCCAACTCCTGAACTTGCGTTTATGATTCGTAAGTTAGGTACTACATCTGGTATTAACATTACGGCTTCCCATAATCCAAAGGAATATAATGGTTATAAAGCATATTGGAATGATGGCTGTCAGGTTAGTAGTACTGTAGCAGATGGTATGGAAGAAAGAATCAACGCAGTTGATATCTGGAATGGTATTAAAAAGTCAGATTTCAATGAAGGTGTAGCTTCAGGAAAGATTGTTGTATTATCTGAAGAATATGACCGTGCATATCTAGATCTTGTAGAAAGTCTAGCAATCCATAGTGGGGATGAAATTGACTTGGATATTCCACTTGTTTATACACCACTGAATGGTGCAGGTTCTATTCCGTTTGCGACAATGATGAAGGACCGTGGATTTACGAATTGGCATATCGTTCCAGAACAGAAAGATCCAGATCCAGACTTTACAACAGTTGGTTATCCTAACCCTGAAAGCCCTGCAGCCTTCAAGATGAGTGAAGAACTTGGTAAGAAGGTTGGTGCAGAATTATTAATGGCTACTGACCCAGATAGTGACCGTTTCGCAAATTGAATTACGTGATGATGATGGTAACTATATCCCATTAAATGGTAACCAGACAGGGTTACTTATTGGTTAATTACATCTTAGAAGGTCACAAGAGCGCTGGAACATTACCTGAAAAGGGTGTCATGATTAAGTCTATTGTTACTTCTACGATGAGTACTGTTATGGCAAATGCGTATGGTGTTGAAATGTATGAAGCATTAACAGGCTTCAAGAATATTTGTGGACGTATTCCTGCATTACTTGAACAGGGATATACTTATTTATTCGGTTATGAAGAATCCGTAGGTTACGCAGCTAGTGTTGATATCCGTGATAAGGATGGAATCTCTGCTGGTATGTTAGTAGCTGAAGCTGCAGCGTACTATCGCAAGCAAGGTAAGACATTATGGAATGTATTACAGGAGTTATATGAGAAGTATGGCTTCTATGCAGAAGATGAACCAAATCTTGTATTAGAAGGTATTGCAGGTGCAGAACGTATCAAGCGCATGATGGTTTCTATTAGAAACAATCTACCAACAGAAGTTGCTGGATACAAAGTAGAGAAGGTAATTGATTACTTAAACGGATATGAAGATATTCCTGCATCTAACGTATTGCGTTTCTACTTAGATAACGATAGTTGGTTTGCAGTACGTCCATCTGGAACAGAACCAAAGATTAAGTTCTACTTCTATACAAAGCAAGCCTCTCGCAAAGAAGCTCTTGCAGTTAATGCGAAGATTAAAGAAGCGGTATTAGACATCGTAAATGCAATTGAATAAAAGATACCCTAGGGTATCTTTTTTTCTAAGTATGCTTTAAAAATATTAAAAGGTGATAAATATGAAAAGAAAACAAAACAAGTAGAACGTATTGAAACAATGGAAAGCAAACATGAATGAAGTAAATGCTGTGCTTGCAGAAACAATCAAGGTAACAAAGAAACTAAAAGCGTGTAATGAAGAAGTATGATGCGGTTAGTAAGTATTATAGTAGTCAGGATTGGTTTGATGATGCACAAGCACATAACGATGGAAAACTTCCTGAAGATTTAAATTGTGGAGTACTATCGGAAGATCTTGCGTATAACATGATTGGTGATATGTATTACTATGCATTATCACAATTGGAATTTGTAACAAACTTCTTAAAGAAACACTAAAGTATTTGATAGGAGGATGTTAAAATGAGTAACATGAATAAAAATACTACACATACAATTTTTCAAGTTGGTCAGAAATATCCTTCTTGTGAAAATGGAATTTGGATTGATTTTAAAGATAATATATTCTTATTTGTAGTAAAGGATGATATATGGACAACAGAGGAATTAAATAGATTAAAGACATCTGATGTGACCATATCCTTTATTCAAAAGGGATTATCGATGCGTTTATATTAGAGATATTTGATTGCTTGGAAGCTAGTGACTTACCATTCTATGCAAAGGATGGAGATACTGAGTTTATTGAGGCAATCAAATCTAAAAATTTGTTTGCGTTTGAAATTGTCTTTGTAAGTGGTAATGATGAAAGTTGTGGCTGTTCGTCATGAAGTATTCGATAAGGAAGAATCAGCTGTATTACATGAAAGACTTCAAAAAAAGATTGTTTGAAGAAACAGAAGGATCTATGTTTGAAGCCGCATATGAAAAAGCTAGTTTCACGCTATGAACCTTTTGAACTCTTAGAGTTTGCAGTATTTACAAAGAAGTGTAGTTTACGAAAGAATTGAGGTAGCTATGATTTATATCGGTATTATTATCGTTACAGTATTAATTGATTTATGCACAAAGATGTGGGCAGCTAGTTTAGGGTTTGTTACATGATATCCTGTAATAGAAGGTTTCTTTCATATTACATATGTACAAAAATACCGGTATGGCTGGTCATACTATCTGGACAGCAGGGATTACTAGCACTCGTTGCGGCAGTAGCGATTGGTCTAATGGGCTTGGTATTTATTTATTAAGAAAACTGATTTTTTTAACTGGAATCGCACTTGCGCTAATGATTGGTGGTGCAGCAGGTAATCTGATTGATCGCTTATTCTTGAATTACGTAAGAGACTTCTTGAATTTCTATATTTTTGGCTATGATTTCCCAGTGTTTAATGTTGCGGACATGGCTTTATGTATTGGTGTATTTATATTGTTAATCGCAACATGGAAGGAAGAAAAAAATGGCAAAAGCAAACGTGGATCGTAAGTGAAGATACAAAAGAAAGATTAGATAAATATTTAAGCTTAAATACAGAACTATCTAGAACACGAGTACAACAACTCGCAGATGAGGGCATGATTTTTGTCAATGGAAAAGTCGCAAAGAGTTCATTGAAGGTTGTAAGTGGTGATGAAATTAGCTGCGATGTGCCTGAAGATCGTCCTGTTGATATTCTTCCTGAGAATATTCCATTAGATATTTTGTATGAAGATTCCGATATTATCGTTATCAATAAACCAAAGGGTATGGTAGTGCATCCAGCTCCTGGAAATTATTCCAATACGATGGTAAACGCATTGTTATATCATTGTAAGGATCTATCAGGTATTAATGGCGTGATTCGTCCAGGGTATTGTTCATCGTATCGATAAAGATACGACAGGCTGTATTGTGGCATGCAAGAATGATAAAGCGCATGAGGCGATTGCCAAGCAATTAGAGAATAAGACTTGTCATCGTGTCTATAAAACAATTGTTGTTGGAAATATCACACATGATGATGGTTTTAGTAGATGCGCCAATCGGACGTGATCCATGAGATCGTCAGCGTATGAAGGTTACTGAAGAAAATAGTCGTGACGCAAGAACTCATTTCCATGTACTAGAACGTTTTAATGTCGCAACTTATCTAGAATGCCGTTTAGAGACAGGTAGAACGCACCAAATTAGAGCACATATGAAATATATCAATCATCCAGTCATGGGTGATGATAAGTATGGTCAACCATGTCCATACATGGATACAGAAGGACAAGTACTACACGCAAGTGAATTAACACTTGTTCATCCTACGACTGGAGAAACAATGACATTCCACGCACCACTACCAGAATACTTTGAAAAATTACTTGAGATTTTGCGTAAGAGGGTAGCGTAATGAAACAAAGAAAGACTGTTGCGACAAATGTTATTGTTGCAATATGTTTTGTGGTATGGCTGTTTATTCAGCTATTTCCAAGCGATAGTACGATTACCAATTCAATTTTGATTGGTGCTTTCTATAAGCCTTTTGTTTTAGCAGGTGAGTACTGGCGATTACTAACGGCTGGATTTGTTCATGTTGATATGTGGCATTTAGCTATGAACATGATGGCATTATTCTCACTTGGTAAAATCTTTGAACCACTCTTAGGAGTAAGAAGATATTTATTGATTTTGATTCCATCTATTATTGTTGGTTCTTTATTCGTATTAGCTTCACCAGAGAATAGTTTTGTGGTAGGACTTTCTGGTGGAATCTATGGATTGCTTGCGGCATATGTAACTCTGATTTTACGTACAGGTGGCTGGAGAATGCCGCCAGTACGTGCAGCGTTAATGAATATGTTATTTATCAATCTCTTATTAAACTTCTTACCAAATATCTCTGTACATGCACATTTAGGTGGGTTTGTAACAGGGCTAATCATATGGATTGATTACTACTGAGAAAAGAAGAGGTTTATAAACGCATTAATCATATCGTCGCTCTAGTTGGTTTGGTCATTGTTCTATGTTTTATTTCATGGCAGAATCGCTCTATCCCAACTCGCTCACGCTATTTAGGAACTGATTATAAAGTGTTACAGATTTTACACGATGGTCCATTGCGTGACTATTCATATTTCTTGGCTGAAAGACTGGATACAGTATATGGATTAGAAAGATGGACTAGTAAATGTACTAAGAGAGGAATAAGTTATGACTACACAAAAACATCTTAAGCTGGGACGAGTATTTTATGGGTCTTGCTCACTATCAGCCTTACGTTCTAAAGACCCAAACACAAAGGTTGGTGCTGCTATTGTTGATGACAACCACCGTGTTGTATCTGTTGGATACAATGGTTTTCCAAAGGGATGTTCTGATGAAGTTTTCCCATGGGGACGTGATGGCGATACATTAGATTCAAAGTATGCCTTTGTTGTACATGCAGAGTTAAATGCAATCTTAAATTCAAAGTGGCCAGTTACAGGATGTACGATTTATGTATCGTTATTCCCATGCAATGAATGTGCAAAAGCAATTATACAATCTGGAATTCATCGCATTGTCTATGAATCTGATAAGTACAATGGTGTAGATACAAATATTGCCAGCAAGCGTATGTTAAAGGCTGCTGGTGTAGAGTTAGTACAACTCAAAGATACAATTCATTTAAATGTTGAAAAGATTCCAAATCCAGAATTATAGAAGATTTGGAATCTTCTCACTTTCTAATGAAAGAAGGTAAAGATGAAGAAATTAATCGTCGTATTCCTATTAGTGACTTCGTTACTAGTAGGATGTACGTCAAAGAAAAACTCAGATGATTCAGTAGAACTGGTATTTCAACCGTACCAAGAAATCCAAAAAGACTCATCTATTTCGTTAGGAATACAAAACGTCCCTACAGGTTATATGAACCCTGCAAAACAACATGGTAAAGTTGTACGCTTTGATTACTAACAAATACCTATGACTATCAAGATAGAGTTATGAAGAAATATGCGTATGTATATATTCCGTATGGATATGAAACAAGTACAAAGACGATATGATGTAGTGTATACCATGCATGGTCATACGGGAGATGTAACTTCCTTTCCGGGTGAATTAGATGATTTGACAGATATTAAAAATGTCATTGATCATCTGATTGATAATAGAGATGAAGCCAATGTTAATGGTATTTATGTCTTATTATCACGATAATGTTGATATGGAAACAGATGATTATGATGCAAGTCTTACTGGGAAGCTTTTGGCAAAGAACTACAGAATGATTTGATTACCACAATTTGAACATGCATATCGTACATATGCTAGCTCTACAAGTGAAGAAGACTTGATTGCATCAAGAGACCATCGTATCTTCTTAGGATTTTCCATGGGTGCTGTTACAACATGGTATCGCATGATGGATAGTATGAGATACTTTAGATACTATGTGCCTTTTTAGTGGATCGTTATATTGGGAGTAATCATACGATGGTGAATGAGTATGGACGTGATAATCCAAATTGGACAGCACAACTTTTTAGAAAAATGCAATCATTGCACAAGGATATACAGCAGAAGACTTATGTATTAGCATTAACAGGAACGAAAGATTTTGCCTATCGTACAGTCAATATGCAGATAGAAGACATGAAAGCAACATCCTGATATGTTCCACTATGATAGTGATAAAGTAAATGGAAACTTTACGTTATTGTTAGGGTGAGAATGAAGAACATGACTATCATGCGAAAAGACTGTATATCTTTAATTCTCTACCAATCATTGGTCAGATGATTGTTCAGAAGATTTATACACTTTCAAGAAAATAGTTATTGACGTAGAGGGTTTCTCTATTGTATCCTAATCTACGGAAAAAGCTAGGCTTTAATATAGTACGAGATACTATGAAGGCGATGATAGATTACACTCTAGTAGTTTTTAGAGGAACTTGTAATAGATTACTTAACAACCTTTGTGTATTTTGTGCAAAGGTTGTATGAATAAAGTGAAAGAGATATGAAGAAGACACAAAAATCTAACCGTCAAGATGATGGGTGCACTTGGGTGTGGACTTATCGTTGGTTTAATAATAATTTTTCTAAGAGAGACATTGATCAAAGGTAATCAAGCAGAATTATGGAATACAATAAACAATTTATTATTCGCAGATATCTCTGCGGAGGGTAATGAAAAAGCAATTGGTATCTTCTACATTGTTGGACGATTATTCGTACGTGCGGCCTGACAAGTAGTTATCATTCCAATGGTATTTACTAGCATTGTACTAGCACTATATTTCTGATACAAAGAAGTTAGGTCGTATCTCTGGTGAAGACAATTGGATACTTCATGTTGACAACGATATGTGCCATTGTATTTGCAGCGCTGGCAGGGCTAGTAGCATATATTGCAAGGGTGTGCCGAATAGTGCCATGAGACTCTACACAAGCTACTGGAGCAGCTGCTATCCTCTTATGATTGTATATCAATGCGTTGCTAATAATATCACTACCAGCGTTCGAATAACGGTGCAGTACTTGCGGTAGTGGTTAGTGCAGCGATGGTAGGTGTCTATGTCAAATCAACTGCAGGATAGGAGTTACAGTCGCTTAGAAACTATACGCGAAGAAAGTCAATCGCCATTATTACTTGGTATTGCTGAGTATCGTTATCAATCACTTTGGACCAGATGCGATCTGTGCTTAATTGTGTTAGAACTTGTGCAGAATTATGGTGTAACACACCTACAACCTGCTATCGCTATATGTACTCTTAACGGTCTGTATCTTTATTACGTGCTTGTGACTGGATATGCGTGGATGTATTATTCATCAACAGTTTAGCAATCCATTTCCATTTGTTAAGAAGATCTTCAAGGTTGCGTTATTTGGATTCTCTGGCATCTCTGCAGTGCCATGCGCTTCCACTCAAACTTATGAGAGAAACAACGGTTGAAGAACTTGAGTGTACATGGAAGAATGGCATCCTTTGTGCTGCCGCTTGGTATGACAGTTAACATGGATGGTACTGCAGATGTGCAAGGTTATCGCAACGATCTTTATTGCTGGATGTGCTGGATGTCCAATGACATTTACAAGAGTGTTCTTGCAATCGGTCTACGCTTGCATGATGTGCTTCTGTAGGACACCCTAGCGGCACCTGGTGCAGGCGCAGTCATTCTGTTTACAATCCTCAGTGAGTAGGTTTTCATTACAGCGAGACTTGCATTGATGACATATACATTAATTCTCGCAATCAACCGTCCGGTGAGATGCTAGTAACATCCCTCAATGTAGTTGGTGATAGTGGCATGTGCAATCGCCGTTGCAAAGTGAAGGAGCGTTAGACGTAGAGCATACGAAAAAGCTATAATCAAATTCATATATAAAAATACAGGAGGAGAACAAAAATGAGTAAAGTAATCATGTCGCATGTGACTTTAACTGACCAGGAAAAACACTAGGGTTTCTACAACAATTCAAGGATGAAAAACCATATGTCAAGATTGGTATGGAAGTCTTCTATGGTAATGGTCCAGAGTGTTAGACAAATCAAAGCGCAAAAGGACATCAAATCTTTCTTGATTTGAGATTACGATATTCCTAATACGGTTTATCATGCGATGAGCATGCTTGCACAGTTAGATGTCGACATGGTCAATGTCCATGCGGCAGGAACAATCGAAATGATGAAGGCTCCCGCATGGCATTGAGATGATCATGAGTCAAGGCATGATCTTTGCGGTAACTGAGTTAACCAGTACAACAGAGGAAGTTATGCGAAGAATTACTCATTCGCACAAACGATGCAGGAAACAGTTGCTCAATACGCATTAAATGCGAAAGGCAGGTTGTGATGGTGTAGTATGTTCTCCATTGGAAGTAGAAATTGTTAAAAAGGTATGTGGCGAAGACTTTCCAAACAGTTACTCAGGTATCCGCTTTGCGACAGATAGCAGGGTGACCAAAAGCGTGTGACTACACCTGCAGTGCATCAATTAGGTTCCAGCTATATCGTTGTAGGAAGATCTGTTACAAAAAGCAGAAAATCCAGTAGAAGCGTATCGCTTAGCCACAAAAACAATTTCAGACGGGAAGAATAAGATGATAGATTGCAAAGACTTACCTAGATATTCAGGCAGTATTTTTAAAGCCACAAGATCCATTTACATGGGCAGGTGGTATCAAGTCTCAATCTATGTGATAATCGTTTTGACGCTTTCTTATCCAAAGGTTCGTGAAGATGTAGAAAATGCTTTAGTGAAATTATTCGTAAAGAATATCCATCATGTAATATGGTTATGGGTACAAGTACTGCAGGTATTGCGCATGCGGCAATCGTTACCACAATACTTGGTTTTACCAATGGGGTATGTACATGCATCTTCAAAGAGATCATGGACGTCAAAATCAAAATTGAAGGTAAAGCTCATAGATAACACAAAGATTGTGGTTAATGAAGACTTAATTTCTACTACGGGAGTCAGCTGTTGAAGTTGTAGAAGTACTACGTAAAAGGAAGGAGCGGAAGTATTAGGTATCGCATCTATCTTTACATATGGTATGCATAAGAGCGACAGAGCGTTTGGCAGAACACAATGTACGGAATGTATCTGCTTCTGATTACGATACCTGTTATCAGTTGCAGTAGCGAAAAATTACATCAAAGACAGTGATGTAGAAAGCACTCTTACACTTTAGAAATAATCCAAGTGATGAAAGCTGGATGTTAAAAATAATTCTTTCAAATTATCATTAACTCTTTTATAATGACGTACATGGACGAAGAAAATTAGTAACACTTACAAATCTTTTGTATATGATTACAAAGGGTGATGAAATTCTTGTCGCTATCGATAGACAAAAGAAAGATTGTCGGGGTTTTACCTTTCCTGGTGGTCATGATGAGGATGATGAATCGATTGTTGATTCTGTGATCCGTGAGATAAAAAGAAAGCAGGATTAAATATTCAAAACCCTAAACTTTTGCGGAGTGAAAAGATTGGGTAAATTCTGATGGTAGCCGGTATATCGTATTCTTGTATACATGTAATACTTTTACTGATGATAGTATCTCTTCTAATGAGGAAATGTATCTTGGATAAAAGCGTGAAGACTTCTTGAAATTAAAGTTATCGAGTCGACATGGATGTTTTTGATTCGTGTTTGAAGATCCTGATATTACAGAGTTTTACTATCAAAAAGTAAATGAAGAATGGAATATGCACTTAAAGTGATATTCTGTTTTCTCTTTTACGATATGAGACGTGATACTATAGTAGTAGTATAAAGTTCGTTTCATTAGGAGGAATCATTATGTATATTGAGATAAATGCAGCCAGTGTTTATTCTGATGGTGATTTTAGTTGTAGGTATTTTTGTTTTTGCGACAACATTGCAAAGATATCACTCTGCGGGAGGAAAACCAGATATTCGTAATTATAATGACTATGGTGAACCAGCAAAATCACTCTATACAGTCGATATTTATTTTAGCTTTCATAAAGATATTGATGTAACGGATGAAAATGATAATGTAGTCTATCATTCATCTTCAAATTATTTTCTTTTTACAAATGAAACAACGATTACGGATTCACAAGATAGAGTTGTCGCAACAGATTGAAGAAAAGTTATTTTCACTTCATAATTCACTACATTGATATCGTTGGTGGAACGTCATTTGAACTTTCTAAAGACTTATTCCATGTTTTGGATATGAAATTTACCATTGATGTAGACTTGGTTGGACTTTACAGGGGTGATTTTACAAATTTGAACTTTGTGTTATATAACAATCAAGAACGTGTCATTGCGGTTGTGGGACCGAAACTATTATCTATGCGTGATAAATGTTGCATTGATGTATGAGTGTAAATGGAAAGAAGCGACTGTGATCGCGATTGTCATCACGTTGAGGAAATATGCTGATGGCAAGAAGAAATGCAAATCGTTCTTCATCGCATTCTCATAACAGTAATCTATAACTATAAAAATACGTGTATCGATGATTCATACACGTATTTTTCTCGATTTCTAAAATGTAATTTGCTGGATTTCCCCAAAGGCGTTTCAAATCCATATCGTTCAACAAACGCTTGTGCAGCGATGTCTACTTTATCTCTGATCCTTTCGGAGAGTCATATTATACTTTTTCTCCCATTTCTTTGATGTTTTTAGAAAACCATAACATTGAGATGATAGAATCACAACGACGGATAGTATTTATCTTTCGCTTTTGTTTTTCAAAATGAATACCGCGAATAATTTGTGGCTCATTTTCGGGTGGCAAAATGTATAAGTCTCTGGTGTAGAATTGATCAATAATCTTAAAACTAGGCGAGTTCTATGTCTTCCAAGGTTAATATGAGGCTTGGTTATGTAACTTTGCCCTTAATAGCATTAGGGTTATTTGACTCATGTACTCGATTGTATTTTTGTGTGGTACATTAATAAACTATGGGAATACGCTCCATGAGTAAAGGTCCAATCTTTAACATATCCACATCACTCATTTGTTTAGAGTCACGTACACAAGCTTTATCTGAAATCGACATCATCATGTATAACGTAACTAGCACATACACATACTATTGTAAATGCCCTAATTACCAACTTCATCCTTCTACTGTGGGATATTGATTTGTTGTAGCAGCATGTGATTTCATCTTGTCCCTGCATAAAAGGCTGTTGCATATACATGTCTTCTTGAATACAGTTTTACCTGATGTATGGTGATGACACTATTGACAACTTTAATTGCCATTTTGCATACTGTGGTGGTGTGGTTTGAATTCCTTCAAAGTTTTTGAACAATTGTTCCTCTTGGACCAATTTAGTTTTAAAGTAATTGTGTTATTCTGCTATGTTTATCATGCCTGTTGGAAGTTTACTCTGTTTTGTTTTATCATCTTTATATGGGAGGATTCTTTATGTTTACTTACAAGAAAATTGGGCAATTTATTTTAGTGCACTTTATCGTTATATTCTTTGCATTTAAAAGCAGCAAAGGATGTACAATACTGGTATTTTACGCTGAGTTGATAGGACTTATAGGTTCTATTATTTCATATTGGATTGCTGTGGATATATGATGGTGTTCAAAATACGTTACAATTGTTCCAAGTAAATTTCTAGGTTAGCAGGTTCACCATTCGAGAAATTGCGAAAACATGTGTTAATCAGATAAGCTTGGTTTTTATTTTTATTATTCTTAGTTTTGCGTATCGTATTCTTTGTGGTTGACCAGCATCACCAAAAGGCGTACATAAAGTTCCTGGAATTCGTGCGATTAAATTGCTATGAGGTGCTGCTTTTTGGTGTGTGTCGAGGCCTTTTGTAGTGGATAGTTGTGATTACGGTATTCTTATGTACCACTCTTTTAAGAATGGTAGCTATATTGTAAAATTCCTTGTTTAAACAAAGTGAAATCAAGTGACAGAGCTAGTTTACAAAGGATTATTTGGGACCTTTTATTTAGTAGTGAAGGTTTCTCCAAGATTGAAAGATGGCACAAAGTCATTAACGGATTTACAACGAAAACGCAGTTGAAAACTGGTTAAAAAGATAATGGGTTTGTTGATGAAAATAAACTGATGAAATAGAGGGTTAGTATGAGTGTAATTGGTAGTCTAGAGTGAATCGTGATATTAGAGCGGTACAATGTTCTTTTTCACTTGGCATTTGAATACGTAGATGCCATCAAACCATCATTTCGACCCACTTGTGATACGTCGTGGTGCGTGCATACATGAAAGAAGCACTTGCAATGTGTTGTCCATGAAGATCGTTTACGCAATGTCTCAGGCAAAGGATAAAGAGATATCTTGATGACACGCCAAAAGGGTGGGAGCTTTAACCGCTGCAAGGAATTAATTGATGCGGATGTTTTGATGCAAGGCATTCAGGAGATATTAGATTATTTTAAATCGATGAATGTTTAGCACATGAACATCTACAAGACCTATATGATACATTAATTGACAAGAAAATCGCAAAAGAGATGATAATTATTTAAATAATATGGTAAATAATAGATACAGCTTCTTGAGTTAAAATCGATTCATGCGTGGTTTATCTAACATTGATAAGTGAAATCATAACTGCCTATAAATCGATTTGTAGTAGAAATCTAAAGATAGTGTGGTTGACTCCCTATTGGCGAAGGCAATGCAATGGTCGTGCAGTTATCTTGGGCAACATCAGACTGAGGTATATGGTGGTTTACTGCATGGTGATGTGCATCAAAACAAGCATCATATATTGAACACCATAACATTGGTTTAAACAATCATAGATGAACTTTGTTGAGAAAGAAAAGAGGAAATTCATCGTATCTGACGATACTATCAAGAAGTGTAGCATCGATTGCGGATGAAGAAATATCAATGAAACATGGTATCTTGAGTACTATCTTTGAAAGGTCAATGGGGGTGAAAACTGCTGATGGTGTTGCTTCCAGAACTCTACAGAACAAAGGAAATTGAAATTATACATGCCAAACATCCTCTTATTATTGAAGGTATTGTGAATAACTATCTTAGGATAAAACGTATTCTTTTAATTACTAAATGGTGTGAAACTTCATATCTAAATGATTAAATTAATTATTTATGTTGGTATTCTGTCACTGCAAGAGGGTGCTATCATGCTCTTTGACTCATTTATGGTTGTGGTGATAATCAAGTTATGAATCTGTAAGTTTACATATCAAGAAACAAGCGCAATTATTATGGCACCAACAATAGTTTAGTACTCATGGATGAAATTTGACAAATTACTGAATCCTCAAAGAGGTAGAATCTGATTTCTATCTGACTATTTAAAGTGTTAATGTATGCATTTGCAACAACACCTATAATTTAAGCTAATAGCGCACGACAGTATTAATTCAGTATTAAAATTTGACAGAAGTTGAAACCTACATATCATTTTATCGAAGGTTAGGATCAGATACGTTTGAAATTGGGACGATATGGGTTGCCTAAATCAATTATTAAATATGCTTCGCTTAAAAGGAACAAATGATAGAAAATGTTTGATTCTTGAACGTTAGAAACACAGTTAAATAGAGCAACACAAGAATGATGGGCAGTCAGATTTCGGAAGCGAGGCATTACAGGAATCTCTGTCAAAAAGGCGTAATCAACTCTTAAAGAGAAAAGATGATTGTGAAAAGAATGCACATAAGCTGAAGCTAAACCAAAATACATTGACTCCTTAGACGGATGAAGTTCCATGCACAATAGAATGAAACAGTATCTGGCGCTCAATAACATCGTCAGTTAAAGGGTTCAACCACTCGAAGAGTGGATGAAACGAATGCTGACGATATCACTATCATGTTGGTGATGCCGGTGAACACAATTCTAATCAAAGTATGCAGTAATCAAGATTGGAGAAAAGGGAATTACTCGAGGCATGTGGAACAATTCATATAAGAAAATCGATTCTTCTAGTTCATGTGTTCAATGAATAAATACATGTACGTTCACATAGCATCTATGCAACATGTCCTTGGATATAACTTAATTGGGTATGCATAGATGAAGGAATTGAAGAGATGGGCAGAATATGGATCGAAACAAAGATTCTGGTCTTAAGACATTCCGTATTCTTGGAGATGGGTACAGTGGTCTGTAAAATTTGGCATATTGGGTGCATAAAGTCCGGTTGAAGTTTGAATAAGGAATGCCTCAAGAGGTGGACTGATTGCAACTGTAAGCGCTTATTATACTAAAGGAATACAATGGATAAAAGGTATCAAGCAAAAACTGAGAACTTACCAAATGGAACAGTTATCAGATGAAGGATAAAACGGAGGAAATCATCTACATTAGTGGTAAAAAGAATCTTCATATTATAATTAATACTTTGTTGAATACTTTTGATTTTCATTGACTAAAATGGTTAGTAATATCGATAGTTTTGACTTTATCGTGGGTAAAAAGAGCTTTAATTATTAGAAATTAACTTAATCAGTATCATCCAATATAATATTCATTATCATTGATTCATCTTGTCCATATATCAAACTGACGAAGAAAAGCTCTTCACGTTTATTAATAGCACGCGATGCAAAGAAGATAAAGAAGGCATGCTTTGGACCATTTCGGATGCGTGGCTACTGGTCTTTAAACTATTACAGTCCACTCTATCCATTTGAAGATGCTACACTTGGAACCTAAGGTGACGCTATCACGCTGCATCAATGTATTGGACCATATTGAATTTGATATAGTCCAAGGTGCATGATGGATGAGCGATAAAGTTGTTCATTCTTTGAATGGTGATACCAAGATGTAGAAACCGAGTTACAAACAAAGATGTTAGAAACTAATAGCCTTGGTTTGAAAAAAGCGCAGAATATAAGGATATTGTTAGAGTCAATACGTCATGTAGTAAATGACAAACAAAATATTGAAAAAATTAACCGTAGCTCACGTGATGTTTTTGCTTGGTATGCTAAAGGATTGTCCCGATTACTGGATTCTTAGTGAGAGGAACAATTCTAGACAGGAATTCCGTCTTAGACCACTTTGGTGATGCGAAGAGGAATTTACATCTTTCTTAGTGCAAGGTATTACCAAGATACGTCCATCCACACGAACTAGTTATTGCCGATGACTCTAGATATTCTGACGTTGCAAGAGGTATTGAATATGCCTATCTTTCAACCATAAAGGTTATAAAATTAAACTTTCTAGATATATGCGTTGAAATGCTAAACAATTAGACCTTCTAAGTTCAATGCGGTCATAAAGCAAGATACACTAACAGAACAAAACATATCGACTTTGTGAAATACCAAAACATCCAATGAATCGTGTTGAGTTATTTATTAACTCTCTTAATGAGTCAGAGGCTTTACAGTTGCCTCATGTGTTGTATGAAGATGGATGTCAGGTCGTAAGGTTATCGATTATATAAACTTCATACCGGAAACTTGGTAGATTCAATGAAGAGATATATCAATGGAAATATTTCCGCATCAGTAAAAGGGACACGTTTACCAGATGGAATTATTGTTGATGGTGGTAGAACACAGATTAATGTAAAGGAAATTCTAGTTCCTTGATTTGTCAGATACAATTAAATTAATGGGTTTGGTAAAGATGAAACAAGCATAGTAGAATGCTTTAATGGATACAAACGGTGATACTTTTTGAAATCAATAAAGTTCAGGGTTATTCTTCTTACTAACACACGTACTTTGGGATGAAGTTCACCGTATTTGCGTGCATATCAAAGCTTCGTACAAAGGCACAATTCAAAATGTTTTAGATGAGATTTCTGGTGTTGGTCCAAAACTTAAAGTTATTACTAAAGAATTTGGTAACACAAATCTAAAGCCGCAACTGTTGAAATGTTACGGTTGTACCTTTAAAGTAGCAAAAGGCATATATGATGGTGCATCAAGCATATAAATACCATTATAAAAGCACATCGGTATTCGTTTTCATTAGGTGAATATTGAAACTTCACTATTACCCACGTCATACAAAGAGCTCCGTTTGCCAGGTTAGGTGACAACTAAGGCCTTATGAAGTCCTCATCTTGACGATAAGTTACAGAATGATAGAAACAACGATAGGAAGAAGAATCTTAATGAGTTGCTTCTAGATTTTCTTCTTTACCACTTTAATTTGCTCATCGATTGCGTTTGAAACATGTGTGATAGTCGACTTTAAGCTTGTCCTTGAATATTAACATTAGTGATGCTAATAATTTTGGAAGTTCATCATTTTTAATAAAAATATGGTGGAATAACGCCTAAAATGCATGCAGCATATAAAGAAATACATGTTGTGAGATAAGCATTCATAAATACGCTCCTTAATGGTATTTTAACATGTTTTATCTCTTTTACGTGATAAAAGATTCATTACTAATAAATTTAACAGTGAACGAAATGTCAAAAGATTTTATATTGGTGGCTCTCATAATAAACGGAATGTTTAAAACAGATTCGCAAGATGTATCCCGATGCGTATATACTTGTGCGAATTGATAATTGAACTACCTGGGCAATTAACAGAGGGTATGCATGCGTACAAGACAATTTACGATTATTTACAGTGATTTAAATTGAACTTATTTAGAAGTAGAAAGGAGCATCATATTTTATTAATTTTATGGTCATCATGATATTGGGTATGGGTCTTTGTTTGGTTTAGTACATATACAAGAGCGCCAGTTGTGATAATAATAACTTTGGACATACATATTCCATTTGATGAGCTTGGATTTGAAGGTTGTATTTATTATCTGGTTATCAGTTATAATGACGGTTCCAAACCATAATGTGATTCTACATTGATGGTTGCTGAAATATCATAAGAATTAAAACGATATAAAGTAAATTTAATCTTGAAAACTGATGAGTATTTTGATATATTATTTGTCTTTGTCCTCATAGCTCAGCTGGATAGAACTCACGCCTTCTAAATATGGTCAAAGTTGAATCTCTTCGAGGACGCCATATAGAAAAGATGCAAGCAACAATCAAGTCAGCGGTTTCTTTCTATCAGGAGAGCTATATGACAAATTACTGATGAAATTCTTACTGAGATAGAAGATTTAATGCAACAAAACGTATGGTGATGCATTCTTGGTTTCAGGTGAGTGTGCCATACCATTTCCTATTGATATCGAACAAAAATTAAAGGATTATAAAGAGAACTAAACTATCACTTGGAGCGATGTAAAAAGTTAAAGAAGATAAGTTTGGATTCTCTATTAAGAAAGTTAAAAGGAAAGCCAAAAGTCTGCGCTAGCTGCCGGTGTATTGGTAACACGTAACTTGCGAGATTGCCTTGTTGAGATTAGATGTTATCGAAAGAGGTCCATGTCCTAGAGGCTGAGCTGCGTGGCTGATTGAAGGTGGCTGAACAGAGAAACTCTGAGTGAATTTACATTGATTAAGAATGGCGTTGAGATATACATTCTGGTCAGATGATATTGTTCCTGTACATAAGTCTGAAGGTCAAAAGCGCTGTCGTATTTGACTGGTTAGAAAATGATCGTCCGTTTCTATGAGATGGCTGGGAGCGTTATTGATTCCTGAAGTCTAGCCATATTCTTACCATTGTCTTATGATGAAGATGAAGCAGAAGAGTTTTAGCATTAACAATGCTGAAGCAAGTATCAGATATGATGGATGAGGAGAAATGTCATGAAAAGTATCTAAAACAACTTGCATATGCGAAAACATTGCATTGACTTTCATCCTAAACTTGTAGGATATTAGCAGGCATAGTGGTCGAGTGCTAAAATCGACCGTAATATAGTAAAAACATAGCCGAAATATTGTATCTTTGGTATAGTATGCAGGCAATAGCGAAAAGGAGTTAATAAGATGTCAAATTGGACACTCAAAGAAAAATCAGTTGGAGATTTTAACAGTTAAAATTGAAGGTAAAAGAATGGGCAGATGCAGTAAAAGAAGGCATTCAATAAGATTGCTAAGAAATGTATCTATCAATGGTTTCCGTAAAGGGACAGGCACCTAAGGCTTTGATTGAAAAGCGTGTTTCTGATAACGAAAGATTCATCACGCTTGTAGATGATAACGCAAACGTATGGATGCGTGCAGCATTAGAAGACTGAAAAATTAGTACCTATTAGCCATACCACAGTTGGATATCAAGTCTATTGATGCAAAATGGTGTTGAATTAGTATTTACATTTGCTGTTATGCACTGAAGTGAAGTTAAGCGATTATAAGGGATTAGAATACAATCTCGACAGAAGTTTGCTGTAAGCTGATGAAGAAGTTGAGGCTGAATTAAACCGTATGCGCGAGCAATAGCGAAGTTCAGACTATGGATGGTCTGCTGCTGAAGCGCTGATGACAGTGAATATTGACTACAGAGAGGTTTCAAGGATGGTGTTGCATTTGATGGTGGTAAAGTACTAATTATGACTTTGTATTAGGTTCCCATTCCTTCATCCCCTGGATTTGAAGAACAGTTAGTTGGCGTTAAGGCTGGTGTGAAGAAAAGGAATTAAATCTTACATTCCCAGAGAACTACCACGCTGTGAAGATTTAAAGGCGCACCTATTGTTGTATTCAAAGGTTAAGGTTAACGTAGTTAAGACTAAGGTACTACCAGAAGTGACAGGCGACTTTGCATAGGATGTTAAACGTCGTGCTGGTGTTGAAAGTCATGTCGCTGACTTTAAAGAGACATGATTCGTACACGTATCGAAGATGGTAAGAAGTCTCAGGCTGAAAACAAGGCTGATCACAATATAATGGATAAGTTAGTTGATAAGAAATTGACTTACCAGAAGTGCATTGAAGAAAGTGAATAACCAAATTCAACAGATTACTTTAACAGATTTCTCAATATGGTATGAACTTCAACCAATACTTATCTATGATGGGCAAGAAAGATTGAAGATGTTCGTGCTGAATATACTGATAACTACTGAGCGGCGAAGTTGAATTGATTCTTGAAGAGATTGCTAAGGATGGAAGCTTTAGAGCCAACTGAAGATGTAGAAAATGAATACAACAACATCGCTACAGTACAATATGCCGGTTGAACAAGTGAAAACATATATCAGGAGCGCAGATATGTTGAAGCGTGACGTTCGTAACGAAAAGGCTTGTAGGCATTTCACCGTTAAGGAAAACGCTGCTGGTGGCAAGAAGCCTGCGAAGAAGGCTGCTAAAGAACAACAAAGAAAGCAGAGAAGACTGAAGCTACAGAAAAAGCCAGTAGAGAAGACAACCGTAAAAGAAGAGGCGATAGAAGAAACTGCTGATAATTCGTTTACAATATAGAATATTAATAATTGCTCGCGTCTTATTTTCAAAAAGTATTCAGGAGTATGAATATGACGAAAATGTGAATGTTCGTGTACCTGTCGTATATATAGAGGAATTGTTGTATTTACTGGACATGATGTAATGATTGAAGTAGGGAAAGCAATACGTAACTTC